>Ga0207964_1000081_pt1 | contig 35001 bp, 23 predicted proteins | sample Knorr_S23_td_250_FD_185608 | JGI IMG/M metagenome (GOLD analysis project Ga0207964, IMG submission 185608) | Marine microbial communities from Southern Atlantic Ocean transect - Knorr_S23_td_250_ad_251m_LV_A (SPAdes) (version 2) | ecosystem: Environmental > Aquatic > Marine > Oceanic | place...
CTGTACTAAATACCTCAATCATCATCGACTAAAAAAGGTACTAACTAAAAAATCCCCTTGAGATTTCTCAAGAGGATTTTGTTTGCTGTAGGAGAAGGATTCGAACCTCCACGAAGTGGTTAGTCTAAAAGATTTATTCCAGGACCTTCACCCTCGAGACAGGAGGGCATGTCTGCCAGTTTCATCACCCCACAGTGTTGTAGTGATTAACTGGTGTAAATATAGCACAACACACTGCTTAATTACAAATAAAATAATAAATAAGCTTTATTTTTATTTAAAATATAATTAAATGAGACTTTAATTAACTTTTATTGAATGAAGAGTCCAATTAATCAATTCAAATTGTCAATTTAATAAAATCAAACACTGATATTTTTGTGGTTTCATCGGGTTGACGAAGGTATTGTTTGCTGATATTGACAAAACATTAATGGATATCGCTAGAACAAATACCATTCCGATGAAAACATAAGAGTTAACTAAAGTCCTAAAGATGAAATAAACTAAAAAATCCTCTTGAGATCTCTCAAGAGGATTTTGTTTGCTGTAGGAGAAGGATTCGAACCTCCACGAAGTGGTTAGTCTAATGATTTATTCCAGTACCTTCACCCTCGAGACAGGAGGGCATGTCTGCCAGTTTCATCACCCCACAGTGTTGTAGTGATTAACTGATGTAAATATAGCACAACAAAGCACTTAATTACAAATAAATCAATAAAATAGTTATATTTTTGATAATACCATAATATTAAGTACATTTGATTATTGATAATTAAATTAAACAAGGCTAGAATGGACTCAAATTATCAAATTGACAATATTGATCGAAGTATTTTAGGTATTTTAATGAAGGATGCGAAGACTCCGTACACTGAAATCGCCAAAAAATTGATTGTTTCTCCAGGAACCATTCATGTTCGCATGAAAAAAATGGAAGATGCGGGGATCGTAAAAAAGAGTCGACTCAATGTGAATTACGAGTTGTTGGGTTACGACATGACTTCCTTTTTAGGAATTTACTTGGAAAAAGGCTCTAATTACAAGGATGTTATTGAACAATTAAACCAAGTTCCTGAAATTGTTGAAGCTCATTACACGACAGGTGTGTATAGTATCTTTGCTAAGATACGCTGTAAAAACACCAAACACATGAGGCAGGTATTGAATGAAGAAATTCAATCGGTAACCGGCATACAAAGAACCGAAACCATTATTTCGCTTGAACAAAGCATCGACAAGCAAATTCTCCTCTAAAGTACAAAGCAAAAAAAAGTCCCCAATTGGGGACTTTTTTTTTTAATGAGTATAAATTTTACACGAACATCGTGATTGGATTTTCTATGTACGATTTTAAACTTTGTAGGAAAGAAGCTCCAGAAGCACCGTCAACGACACGATGGTCACATGACAAGGTCAACTTCATGACGTTACCCGGAACAATTTGCCCTTCTTTAACGACAGGAACTTGCTGAATACCACCCACAGCAAGAATACAGGCGTCAGGTGTGTTGATAATCGCAGTAAATTCATCGATACCAAACATTCCTAAATTCGAAATGGTAAAGGTACTTCCTTCCCAATCTGCGGGTTGCAATTTCTTATCCTTAGCCGCTTGAGCGAATCCTTTTACCTCGGTAGATATTTCCGCTAGTGTTTTGGTATCTGTATATCGAACAACAGGAACCAACAATCCGTCTTCTACTGCTACGGCAACACCAACATTCACATGTTCATTTGCACGAATGGCATCACCTCTCCAAGAAGAGTTGATTACAGTGTGTTCTCTGAGAGACATCGCTGTTGCTTTTACGATAATGTCGTTGAATGATATTTTCTGACCACCCATAGCATTAATCGCTTTTCGAGAGGTAATGGCATTATCCATATTTACCGAAATCGAGAGGTAAAAATGCGGTGCGGTAAATTTAGATTCTGACAATCTACGTGCAATGGTTTTTCGCATTTGCGAAACAGGCTGTTCAGTAAATCGCTCTTCCGTCAATCCGGTACGAACGACTCCTCCTTGGTAATTATCTACATCGCGTTTAATTATTCGACCGCCTTCTCCAGAACCTGGAATTAAGGCAAGGTTAAGACCTTTTTCCTCAGCCAAACGCTTTGCCAAAGGTGAGGCTTTCACCTTTCCATTTGACGAACTTGTTGCAACAACAGGTGCTGGAGCTGGAGCTGCAACTGGCGCAGGAGCTGGAGCAGCTTTAGGCGCTTCAACAACAGCCTCTTTCACAGGAGCTTCAACAACTTCTTCTTTAACTTCTTCCGCTGGGCTCGATTCCGCTTCAATGACCGCAGTAACGTCCTCTCCCTCTTCTCCTAGAACAGCTAAAATACAATCTACAGGAGCTGTAGACGCCTCTTCAACTCCAATGTGCAACAACACACCTTCTTGAAAAGACTCAAACTCCATGGTAGCCTTATCTGTTTCTATTTCTGCAAGCAAATCGCCTTCAGCAATGGTATCTCCAACTTTTTTGTGCCACTTCGCAACTGTACCTTCAGTCATGGTATCACTCAAACGGGGCATGCGTACAATTTCAGCCATAGTTTATTCTTTTATAAAAGGGTAATCCTCTACGTAAACATTTCGATATAAAGCATCATTCGATGGGAATGGTGACTCTTCAGCAAAGTCAACAGCTTCTTTCACAATTCCTTTAATTTTATCTTGTATCGCTTGAAGCTCGTCATCGCTTGCCCATTTCTTTTTCTTGATGTGCTCAAGAACTTTGTTCATTGGGTCTATTTTTTGGTATTCAGCAATCTCATCTTTGGTACGATACTTCTGTGCGTCGGACATAGAGTGTCCTTTGTATCGGTAGGTCTTCATTTCTAAGAACGTTGGCCCCTCTCCTTTTCGAGCACGAACCACAGCTTCATTTACCGCTTCTGCTACTGCAACAGGATCCATACCATCAACAGGTGCCGAAGGCATCTCATAAGCCAAGCCTAATTTCCAAATTTCAGAATGGTTCGCACTACGCTCAACAGAGGTTCCCATGGCATAACCGTTATTTTCACAAATAAAAATAACAGGTATTTTCCACATCATCGCCATATTAAAGGTTTCGTGAATCGCTCCTTGTCTTACCGCTCCATCTCCCATATAACAAAGAGTAACAGCATCACTACCGTTGTATTGATCTGCAAAAGCAATACCTGCACCAAGAGGAACCTGAGCTCCAACAATACCATGACCTCCGAAAAAGTTAAATTCTTTCGAGAACATGTGCATGGAACCACCCTTACCTCCGGAAACACCTGTAGACTTTCCAAAAAGCTCTGCCATGATGTTGTTTGGACTCACTCCCATAGCAATGGGTTGAACGTGATCACGGTAAGCGGTAATCATTTTATCTTTTTTGGGATCAATCGCATGAATGGAACCTGCTAAAACAGCTTCTTGCCCATTGTATAAATGTAAAAATCCACGAATTTTTTGCTGTATATAAAGCGCTCCGGTTTTGTCTTCAAACCTTCTCCAAAGCAACATATTTTCATACCAATTTAAATACGTCTCTTTTGTATACTTCAATTTTGCCATTTGTCTTAATTTTTCAAAAAGCAAATGTACTAATTTGTTTGTTATTCAACCAATATTAAACAACGCAAAACAGACAAAAGTGTGAAGTAAACAATTAATAGACTAAAATAGCATCAAAAAGTGTTTTTCAAAGCTTAAAAAAACCATGAATAATAATGTAGAAAATTAGAGAATGTTGAATTTGGAGATCGTGGAAGAAAGAACCTTACCATAGATCATCCCCATAAAAAATGAATCAATTCTTTTGAATCAATGCAACTGCATAGGCCGAAACGCCCTCCTCTCGCCCTACAAAGCTGAGCTTTTCTGTGGTCGTCGCTTTTAAGGAAACTTGGCTGGGTGAAACTGACATCACTTCGGCCAAAACTTTTTGCATTTCTGGAATGTAAGGATTGATTTTAGGCTTTTGCAAGGCAATGGTTGCATCAACATTGCCCAACTCATAGCCTTCTTTTCGTAGAATAGCCATAACCTCTTTCAAAAGAATTTTACTGTCAACGCCTTTATATTGTTGATCTGTATCGGGGAAATGGAATCCAATATCTCTAAGATTTGCCGCCCCCAAGAGTGCGTCGCAGATGGTATGAATCAGTACATCGGCATCTGAATGACCTACAGCACCTTTTTCATGAGGCACCAAAATACCTCCCAACCAAAAATCCTCGCCTTCTTTTAACTGATGAACATCAAATCCAAAACCAACTCTAATGTTCATGATTTAATTTTTGTTGGTTGCGTACAAAGATTCCATATCAAACAATAAAGTAAAGCGAAGGGTATTTGCCAGTGGACTTTTGACGCCACTTGTAGCAGGCAATAAGAAGGCTGCATCTAAAGAGAAGACATTCATTTTAAGGCCCAATCCTACGGTAAAATACTTTCGACCTCCCTTTGTTTCATGCTCGTAAAAATACCCACCTCTAAGTGCAAACTGTTTCATATACCAATATTCAGCACCCACAGAAAACATCAATTCGTTTAGCTCCTCTTTAGACCCGCCAGGCGCATCAGAAAAAGATTGAAAAATCCCCTGAACAACACCTACATTCGGATCTTTTCCAGACTCAATAACCTGATTACCATTATCATCGAGTATTTTACTACCATCTTCACTAACAGCGTATACCGGCGTTGTTGGCACCAACAATTTATTCACATCAACGGCAAAAGAAATGCTATTGAAATCATCCAACTCCATAAACAAACTCCCTCCAACTCGGGCATTCATAGGTAAAAAATGCTCCTCACCACCATCGGTGTATGAGATTTTGTTACCCATATTAGACAGGTTTATTCCGGCTGCCCAATAAGCTTCTTTTTCATCAATTTCAAATTCATCACTTTGGTAATAAGAAGATAAATCCACCGCAAAAGAATTCCCGGGCTTCGTAGCTCCACCGTCAATATTTATACCTCCTGTTAAATTGGAATAGATATAACGCATGGCTACACCCGCAGAGAAATTCCCGGAAAGCTTCATGGCATAGGCTCCGTCAAAAGCAAATTCATTCGGACTGAATTTTTTAAGGTTCACTCCATCGCTACCCGTAAATTGGATCTCTCCCAAAGAAAAATAGCGCAAACTGGCTGCCACAGCACTTTTAGAGTTTAACTTTTTGTATCCGGACAAATAACTCAAACTAATTTCAGGCACCAAATCCTGCAACCATGGTGTGTAAGAAATGGAAAGCCCTTGATCTTTATCAATAAATGCCAATTTCGAAGCATTCCAATGAATGGAGTTCTGATCCGGCGAAGTAGCTACACCTACATCCCCCATAGCACCAGCTCTAGAGTCTGGAGCAATAGATAAAAAAGGAACAGAGGTTGAAATGGTATTCAGATTATTTAAATAATCATTAGTTAAGTCCTGAGCAGAAAGGCTCGTATTTACAAAAGCAAGCACTAAAGCTGCAAAAACTGTTTTTTTCATGTAATGGGGTTTAATCTTGAGACAAATTTATAAATTTTATAACGCGAAACTTACTTGATTAGTATCATTTGATTGCTAATTACCGCTTCATCGACAGAATTCTCAGAGGTAACAATAACTCTGCATAAGTAAATACCACTATTGACAGGGCCTCCCGCACTTGAAACTCCATCCCAGGTAAGCTCAGAATTCGCATACGAAGAATTTGAAATACGAAGGTCCTCATGTTTTACCATCTTTCCGTTTATATCGTGAATCTCCATGCGAACTTTCAACGTCTCGTTAGGACGATTGTGTTCAAAATGAATTCGAGTATAGTCGCTGAATGGGTTTGGGTAATTCATCAAGTTTTCAAGGATCAAATCAGTATGCTCCACAACGACAAACTCTGTATACGCTTCTGTAGAATTGTTGTGAACATCCCATACTTTAAGTTTCAATCGATGTAAACCTTCATCCAAATCAGTGAATGGATATTTCACACTTCCACTTTGATAGGAATCCAAATCGGATTCGTAATAATTATTCAGCACAATCGAAGACTCACCATCTTCATCCAGTGTAGCCACCAAATCGTGACCAATTCCATTACCCGTGGTGTTAATACCCGACACATCTGTTATCAATGCATATAAACTAGGAGACGGATCTGTAATCCCTCCATAACGAAAATCAGAACTATTCAGATACAATTCAACGGACGGACCCTCGTCATCGAGTACGACACTTTCTTCAAAACCACCTATAGGGATATCTACAAAAGCCCCAATAGCATCGGACTTATCACTACTTGCATACAGAGAAAATTTACCCTTTCCCTGCGAAAATGAAATGTCTTGAGGAACGACAAATTCAAATTCAAACTGTCCGTTTTCTACAGAAACCTTCCCTGAATACAAGATGTTTTGTTGAAGCTCAAAATAAAAACGATCTAAGTCTTCATGATCATTTCTTAAGGTCTGTAGAGTTTGAGGCTTATCGTATATTTTAGGTGTTAAAATTCCGTTAAAAGAATCTACAAGGAATCCTTCCGAACTTTGAATTTCACCCTTTACCTTAACAAGAGTTAGTGCATGAAGGGTATCTATTTTAGTATTCGTAAGTCCATTTAAAACTTCATTTACAACGACCTTATATTGAGGAATCGGCAATCTCAAGGCAGGATCACCCAAAAGGGTGAATTTCATTTTATTGGTCGCTGAAATACCGTTTGTATTGAGGTCGTTTTTCAGCCCTTTCATCACTTGACCAAAGGTTAAAACTTCTCCCGAGCGCTCTGGAATGGCATATTTATAAAAAGCCTCTGATAAATTTTTTGCATCCGATTCCGTGATGGTTCTGGTTGTCGTAAACAATGCAATACCTGCCCCTTCCGGATTCAACAAAACCTTTTCTCCAGCTGAGACTCGTTTTGCATCATCGTATCTGGCAAACTCACATGTAGCCGTCACGAAAACAGGTAAATTGTATTTGTTCTCCCAAGCATTGATATCGTACATTTGTAAAACACGCTCTCCTGCCCAGCCTACTTCACCACCGTGTCCGTAGTAATGAACAATCAAAGAACCCTTACTTACATTATCTACGATAGCCTGACGGGCATCGGGATAACGTTCACCACTGGATGAAGACACTTGTTGATAGGCATCCAAATAGATTTTATTGATGTTGTAATTATGGTAACTGGTGTCGATATGTTCGGCAATTTTATCCATATTCTCCTGCAAACGATGCTCCCAAGTTTCATCTATATCGTCAGCAACAAAACAAATGTTAGCACGCCAGTCGCCAAGAGAATTTTCGGAATAATACGCTTCAATCTTATCAACTACCGCTGCTGCTTCACTTTGCGTCTGAACCACCAAACGACCAATACCGATATCCATCCCATCAGTACGCATGGTTGACTGCTCCCCCTCATTTTCATCCAGATAAGTCAAAAAATCATCCGTGCAATACGATGGCCCCAACTTAAAAGAGTACTCAGATTGAAAGGTGGGGACAAAATTCTGATCGGAATATTCATTTTTGGAGACACCTATCCCCTTATAATCAAAACTCGCATCTCCAAACAACAGGACATTTTCAGGCATCCGATCAGCTTCCGATTTATCATACATCATCCGAATGTAGGAACGCAGCGCAAGCAAATCTTGTTTTCCCGAACTGAACTCATTGTAAATTTCATCGGTTGTAGCAATCTGCACCTTTATCCCATCCTCTTTAATATGCAGTTGAGCCAATCGTTGTGCAGACTGAAGAAATTCAGGAGCCGTTATGATCAATAAGTCTGCAGACTCCTGACCGTGTAAGTTCTGATTGGCTACCTTATGATCAAAACCCGGAGTTTTGTAGGAACTTGGATTTAAATCGTGAATGATAAAGGATTTTAATTCCTCTGTTGAACTCAAGAAGCTGTCATCATCAGAGACAGACAACTGGTTTACATTAACTGGATCTGTGACGTCCCACACCACAATAGTACGTCCTGCTGCAAGCACAGTGAACTTGGTTACGTTTCCATCATCTACTGTAGACGGCTCACTAAAAAGCAATTGCCCACCACCATATCTCAGTTCACATTTGGCTTGTATTTCTATATAGTCTAAGTAGGCAAATGCTGAGGAATTCCCATTTTTAGTATACGTCACTTCTAGATCTAAAGGGCTTATACTGCTAAAAAAATCAGCGTTTGCCTCTCCATCATCAACATAAGTAGATGCACTTACCTGAGTTCCAATCGGCACCTTTAACACTTCAAGCCCCCTATGCTTTACACTCAGGCTTGTAGGACTTGATGATCGTCCAACAGCTCGTGCGTTGATTCGCAAAGGCTCGTTTTTTATGCGGTTTTGAAAATTAAAATCTATCGAATAGCGTTCGTCAAAGGCAAAATATTCTCCAAACCACTGCCTTCCGGTGTTCTTCAGATTCTTTCTTTCGACTTCGTGATACTTTCGATCGGTGTAAAAATCAACTTCAAAATTTTCAACTTCAGGAGTTTCATAAAGAGTAACTCGCTTTCCATTTTGACTACCTATCCGTAGGTAATAATAATTGTAGTTGTCGTAAATATTGAGCTTGTGTTTAAAATTATTCCCCTCATCCAAACTCCATCGATGGGGAGACTCCCCATAAAAAACAAGCCAATCATTGACATCAAAACTACCGTCTTCTTGTCCTTTCACATGAATGGCATTCTCGATAAGATCGGTATGTCGGAAAGCGCCATTATTTTCGGGCAACATAGCACCTCCATTCCCATAAATTTGAATTTTTTGCGGATCTAGATTCGAAACATTCAAACCCATACTGATTAAAAAATCATAATCTATTTTATACAATCCATCTTCAGCCACTTTAATTTTGTACCAATCTCCTTCCGAAAGAACAGAGTTTACAGCAGCTTTTCTATACATCACATCAAGGTCTTTGTAGGTAAGATCTAAGGCATAGTTAAACCGTGTAACTTTTCCGGCAAGATCTAAAGGGATGTATGACAATATTAAATACGGAATTTTACGCTCGTATGAGATTCTCCAGGTCAAGGAATTCTGTGGATAGGATTGTTTGACTAACTCTTTCTCTGCATCAGTCAAAGAAACTCGCTCCATAACCTCCAAATCAACATGAACTTGATGTGTATTTTCAGGCAATCTAATTTTCTTTAAATATAAAGGGAAATTATGCTCCTCAAAGGTGTAATACGCTCCCTTAAAATTCAAGACATTTTCAACCTCTTCGAGTACAATCATACTTTTCGGAGATTCCCATTGCAGGGATACACCCCCTGAAGATTGTGCAAAAGAAGTTGCTTGAGCTAAAAAAAATAGCAGAAATATTTTAAACTTAAGAATATTCAAAAACGCATCATTTACTTCGAATTTTTAATACACAACGCTCAAAATAAACACATATTACATGAAAACAAGAAGCTTTTGGTACAATTATTTCAAATAGGTACTCTGTAATCTATGTCCATAGATGAATACGGTGCTCAAAATTTGAAAAATTATTGTATTATTGTGCTTTATAATCGAAAAGTAATATGTCTAAAAATAGATTTTTCACTCTTGTAGCAATATTTGCATTTGCATTTTCGCAAAATGCACACGCTCAAGACCCAGCATTTTCTCAATTTTACGGGAACCCTTTGTACTTGAATCCTGCGATGACGGGGTCTGCAAATTGTCCTCGTATTTCTTTGCACCATCGTAATCAATGGCCGAACATAAAATCCTCATTCGTTACCAACAGCATCTCTTACGACAGACATTTGAATGAATTAAAAGGTGGTGTAGGACTTCAGATTGTAAATGACATTGAAGGTGAAGGAGCTCTTAAAAATACACAGGTAAGTTTATTGTACTCCTACCAACTTCAAATATCCAGAAAATTTAATGTTGTAACCGGTATACAAGCCAGTTACCAACAAAGAGCCTTAGATAAATCCAAATTGCAATTTGGCGACCAGATTGACCCAAACTACGGGTTTGTTCTTCCAACCAAAGAAAATGTCAGCGAATTTGCCGATAATGTAGGTTATGCAGATATAGCTCTAGGCGTTATGGCTTACTCCAAAAAATACTTCGCGGGTATTGCCATTCACCACCTAACGGAACCTGAAGATGCTTTTATTGCAACAAGCAATTTGCCGAGAAGATTTACCTTACATGCAGGAACCAACTTTTCAGTTGGGAAATCAAGAAATTTAGGACTTACAACCGATGAGCCCTACGTGACCCCAAACATCCTTTATATGTCTCAAAATGGAGCACGGCAGCTGAACATTGGGATGTCTCTTACAAATCAAAGTCTATCAGGAGGTTTGTATTTCCGAAACAACTTTTCCAATTCAGACGCACTTTTGCTTGTGTTAGGGTACACCGCCGGAGGAATACGAGTTGGATACAGTTATGACTACACCATCTCTGAGCTTATGGGCTCTTCAGGAGGTGCACATGAAGTCTCTCTAACAATACAGTTAGATTGCCAAGACAAAAGAAAAAAACTAAAAGCAATAAAATGCCCTAAATTTTAGGTATTTTAGTCCCGCTAATCAAATAAGCACAACAAACAAGATAAGCATACCATGAAAATGTCCAAAACTTTATCTAAAATATATCTAGTAGCTCTTGCAGCCATCATAAGCTCTTGTAGTAGCAATAACCAGCAAGGTGTTTCGTCTACAACAGGATGGAAAATCAATACCTCACAAAATGGTGGATTTGAGGCTGAATTAAATTACAAGCAACAAACTCCAGTTGGAATGGTATTCGTTGAAGGTGGATCCTTTGTTATGGGGCAAACCGGAGAAGACATACTGATGGATAATGATGCAAGCCCAAGACAAGTATCGGTAGCTTCGTTCTACATGGATGAAACTGAAATCACCAACGTAGACTACAGAGAATACCTTTTCTGGCTACAAAGAGTTTACGGTGAAAGTTATCCTGAAGTGTATTGGAACGCGATTCCAGACACGAATGCATGGAGAAGCGAATTAGGCTACAACGACCCTATGGTTAACAACTACCTACGTCATGCTGGATTCAGCAACTACCCGGTTGTAGGTGTTTCTTGGGATCAAGCACAAGATTACTGTGCGTGGAGAACGGATCGTGTAAATGAATTGGCATTAATTAAAGCGGGTGCATTAAAACACAATACAGATCAGTTTGACGACGACAACTTCAACACAGAAGCCTACAAAACAGCTCAGTACACAGGAGCTCAGAAAAAAGGCTACCGCGATTTAGCAAATCCTAAAAATAAAGACGGAAGAAGAGGCCGACTGGAAGATGGTGTACTTACACCTAGTTACAGACTTCCTACAGAAGCGGAATGGGAATATGCTGCTTGGGGGCATATTGGAAACTCTATTGAAGGAAACGTTTCTGACGGACGTTATTTCCCTTGGGATAGAAATGCAGTTAGAGACAATCGAAAGCCTTTCCAAGGTGAATTGTTAGCGAACTTCAAAAGAGGTGCTGGAGATAATATGGGTGTTGCAGGTAAATTAAATGATGCCGGAGCTCGTACGATGGAAACCAGATCATTCCCACCAAACGATTACGGTTTATATGATATGGCCGGAAATGTGGCTGAATGGGTATTAGATGTCTACAGACCAATTCGTTCTAACGAAGATGATTTCATGCCTTTCAGAGGGAATGTCTTCACCGACAAAGCTAAAGATGAAGAAGGCTACTACTTAGAAGCAGATTCATTAGGTAGAATTCAAACGCGTGAAGCTGTTGCAGACAACAACAGAAGAAACTACAGAAAAGCTAAAAATGCCAACGTAGGTGATGGTGACATCGAATCAAGTATCTATTACTCAAAAGGAGATACGGGTGGAGAAGCCGCTATGTATGACTACGGTAAAACAACATTGATAAATGACAACGTTCACGTATACAAAGGAGGATCTTGGAAAGACCGTGTTTATTGGTTGAACCCAGGCGCTAGAAGATACCTCAACAGTGATCTGGCTGCAGATTTCATCGGATTCCGTTGTGTAACGGACCGTATGGGTTCTCAAAACCTAGAACCTAACCGAAGGAAAGCTTCGAAGTATTAATGATAAAAAAAGCCTCACCAATGTGAGGCTTTTTTTTTGCCCATTCATCTTTGTTGAGGTGATTTCTTTGTGATGAACAAAATCATTTTTCCTATTTTCACATCGGAATGATTGAAAAGCTATACGACATATACCTCAGACACCCTAAAGTCTCTATAGACACCCGAAAAATAAGTAAAGGCTGTCTGTTTTTCGCTTTAAAAGGTCCCAATTTTAATGCAAATGAATTTGCGATTACTGCTTTAGAAAAGGGAGCCTCTTATGCGGTTGTGGATGAAGAAAAATATGTTATTGATGAGCGATATATCCTGGTAGAGGATGCCTTAGAAACTCTTCAAAAACTAGGGAAACACCATAGAAAATATATTAATTGTCCTGTATTAGGAATTACGGGAACCAATGGTAAAACTACCAGCAAAGAATTGTGTTTCCAAGTATTGAAACAGGAATTCAAGACCATAGCCACCGCTGGAAACCTCAACAATCACATTGGAGTACCACTCACCCTATTGTCTATTCCTACAGACACTGAATTTGCCATTATTGAAATGGGAGCCAATCACATCGGAGAAATTGATTTCTTATGCAATATCGCAGAACCTAATTATGGAGTAATCACCAACGTGGGTAAAGCTCATTTAGAAGGTTTTGGTTCCTTAAATGGCGTTCTACAAACAAAAACAGAACTGTACCGATACCTGTCAAAAAATAGCCGGCCTGTATTCATTAAAGACAATCAACAAATTCTGATTGAAAAAACCCCAAATAATTGTGAAAAAATAAGCTTTGGACAACAGACAGATAGCACCTGGCATATAGGCTACAAAGGGGCGCAACCCTTTGTAAAAGTTGGTATAGACGATGTAGAAATTCAAAGTCAGTTGATTGGCGATTATAATTTTGATAACATCGCCCTGAGTATTGCTGTAGGATTGCAATTTGGCATCAGCATCAATAAGATTAAAAAAGCTATTGAAGGTTATTCTCCAACCAACAACAGATCTCAAATCATCAAAACAAGATCAAATACGGTTTTACTAGACGCGTATAATGCCAACCCAATGAGTGTAGAAAAGGCCATTCATAATCTGAGTAACATCAATCATCAAAAAAAGATGATGATTCTGGGCGACATGTTTGAATTGGGTCAAGAGGCAGATAAAGAACACATCAACGTCATAAACCTATGTTTAAACTCGGGAATAAAAGAGGTGTTTTTTGTTGGTGAGATTTTTAATCGCCTGAATCAAACGGCATATAAAGCGTATAAAAACACGAATGCCTTAACAGAATATTTACAAGGCCATCAGGTTGAAGAGGCCTTTATTCTCATCAAAGGTTCTCGGGGCATGAAACTCGAACAAGTGGTAGATTATCTATAAGCTCTTTGCAAAATCTTCTAAGACCACTCCGCCAAAATTACCTGAGCTCATCAATAAAACAACCGTTTTAGAATTTACTTCTTTCCGAATCGATTCACAATATTCAGAACTGTCAACAAATACTTTCAAATCCTTTCGATCAAAAGACTCATAGACCAGTTCCTCAGAAAGGTCATCTAATTTCTTGTGCGCAACAGACTCTGGGTCAAAGTAAACATAGGCAACATCTACACCACTCATGGTGTTTTTATATTCAGCCAAAAAAGATTTATTCAAACTACTAAAGGTATGTAACTCCAAACCCGTAATGACTTTGTAATCTTTAAACTGTTCCTTCACCGCCTTTACAGTTGCGCGAACCTTCGATGGAGAGTGAGCAAAGTCTTTATAGACCAGCATGCCCTCACGTTCAAAGATTTTCTCTAAGCGTCTTGAAGCTCCCTTGAAGCTTGACATAGCATTAAAAAAAGTTGCTTCTGACAATCCCAGTTGCTTACAAACGTTCAAAGCACCCATCATGTTTAACAAGTTGTGGGCACCGAATATCTCGAGTTCGGTTTCACCACCTTCATGAGTGATATAGGTTTTACCTTCTTCAATTTTATATTCAGGCAATTGGTAGGGCTCTGTTTCTATTTCAGGGTTTGATGATGAGATGATATTCAAAGTCTCATCTTCAGAACAATACGTTAGGTAACCTCCATCCTGAATTTGTCCAATGAACAATTCAAACTGCTTTAAATAATTACTAAAGGTTGGGAATACATTGATGTGATCCCAAGCAATACCACTAAGCAGCGCCACATGGGGTCTGTATAAATGGAATTTAGGACGTCTATCGATGGGCGATGACAAATATTCATCACCTTCCAAAACGATTACTGGGGCGTCACTAAGCTTTACCATGGTCTTGAACCCATCCAACTGTGCTCCGACCATGTAATCGCAATCCATATTTGCACATTGCAAAACATGAAGTATCATGGAGGTGATGGTGGTTTTCCCATGGCTTCCTCCAACAACCACCCTCAGCTTATTTTTTGACTGTTCATACAGATATTCTGGATAAGAAAATATATTCAATCCCAAGTCTTGTGCTCTTTGAAGTTCAGGGTTGTCCTCACGGGCGTGCATACCCAAAATGACCGCATCTAAAGCCTCGTGAATTTTTTCAGGAAACCAACCCATCTCAGGGGGTAAAATTCCTACTTCATCGAGCCTTGACTTGGATGGGTTGTAAATGGCATCATCCGAACCTGTAACTACATCTCCGTTTTCATGAAGCGCTAATGCTAAATTATGCATGGCTGCTCCTCCTATGGCAATAAAATGTACTTGCATGAGTTATATTTGTAGAATGAAAGATAAGCATATCAATCCGTGATACAAAAACTTAAACAGATTCTTCTACTGAGCTTAGTCGTGATCTCATGCAAAAGCATTCAAAATAAGCCGGTTGCTGAAAGATCAGAATCCATTCTTTTTGAAATGCACCGAGGAGGCTGCTACGGCACCTGCCCTATTTACAACTTAAGTCTCTACAATAGTGGACTGGTAAAATACCGGGGCATACGATTTACCAAAAATGAGGGGCTGTACGAATGGCGAATCACTAAAGAAGATTTTGAAACCATCAAAGCCTTAGTCGTCGAGAGATTCAACACCAGCGCTACGCACAACTTAGGGATACAAGACCTACCTCAAACCACACTCACCATCAATAACAAGTACCAAATAAAGTTCAAAGGCAGCTGTCCAAAAGCTTATCGAGAAGATTTGAAACAGATAGAGTCTTTATTGATGAAAAATTCTACTTTGGAATAACAAAAATGCTCATAGAATCAAAAAACTTTTTACTTTGAGGTGAAAAACAACTCTGTTAATGAATTACTTCTAGCACATTTTTTGATTTAAATTCAATAATTTCACAATTCTAAAATGGAATTTTAATACAATAATATGTCTAAAATAAATGTATCTGTCGACTGCGTCATTTTCGGTTTTGACGCTGACTTGAGTCTCAAAGTCTTATTGATTACCAAAAAAGAAAACCCCAAAAGGTTCTCAATTTTTAGGAATAAAAAACAAACTGCTTTGCCTGGAGACCTCATCAAAACAAATGAGGAATTAGACCCTGCAGCGACTCGTATTTTAAAAAGCTTAACATCGATTGACAAGATATACCTAAAACAATTCGCGGTGTTTAGTGACCCTAGTCGGGTAAAACACCCCAAAGATCAAGTATGGCTGAAAAGTTTTAGAAAAAACCCTGAAGAACGGGTAATTACTGTGGGGTACATTTCTTTGGTTGACATTCAACACTTTAGACCTAAAGCATCCTATTTTGCTGACGAAGTCATGTGGACAAGCATTGATGAAATTCCGGAACTAACCTTTGACCACAACCAAATCATAGAGGAAGCCTTAAAGTTTCTTAAAAAAGAACTCAACTATAAAATGTCATCCATTCTTTTGCCCAAAAACTTCACTATGCCGCAACTGCAAAAATTGCATGAGGAGATTTTGAACAAAAAAATTGACAAAAGAAATTTCAGAAAGCAAATCCTAAGAGAAGGGATTATCGTCAAGACTTCTCACGTCAACAAAACTGGAAGAAAAGGGAAACCTGCCGTCTTTTATCAATTTTGCGATGAGGACGAATTCTAGACTATAGCTTCAAGTCTTTTTGAATCCAAGAACCTCCTACGGAAATCACGTTATCTAAAGCCAAGTATTCAGGGTAGTTTTCCTTAGAAATTCCTCCGGTAGGGCAAAACTTAATTTGAGAGAAAACCTGTGAATACGTTTTAAGAGCACCGAGGCCACCGGCAATATTGGCAGGGAAAAACTTAAGTGTATCCCAACCTAAACTTAAACACTCCATCATCTCACTAGGCGTAACAACTCCCGGTAAAAAAGGTATAGTGACATCTTTAAGTGCCTCAACAAGCTCTTTATTTAGACCTGGCAAAACAATAAAATCAACGTCGGCCTCCACAACTTGAGCAAGTTGTTCTGTATTTACTACGGTACCTACACCAACAGAAAAAGAATCGTTAGAACACTCTTTAGCCAATTTTAATGCATCAATCGCACAATCGGTACGCAAGGTAATTTCGATACAGTTGATGTTATTCTCTTGAAGAGCGGTTACCAAAGGCACAACCTCTTCTAAGGATTGAATTTTGACAACGGGTACAACCGGGTTGCCTTCTAATACGGTTCTGATGTTATTTTGACTCATATCGCTTAAAATAATACGGAAGCACCTTCCTCACTAGGTTGAACTAATTTTCTAAAATTCCCAAACAATTCTCTACCACAACCTTCTTGGTGTATGCTTGGTTTTTCTGGAGCCGTTCTTGCTTGAACTTCTGCTTCGTTAAAGCAGGTTAACTCTCCTGTCACGGCATCAAGTCTGAGTAAATCTCCATCTTGTAGCTTAGGCAAAAGTCCTCCATCCATGGCTTCAGGAGACAAATGTATGGCAGCAGGAACCTTTCCTGACGCACCTGACATACGGCCGTCAGTAACTAAAGCTACTTTATAGCCATTGTTTTGTAAAATACTCAACACAGGAGTTAATCTGTGTAATTCAGGCATTCCTTTGGCCTTTGGCCCTTGGTAACGTACTACAGCAATAAAATCTTTATTTAACTCCTTTCTTTTAAAAGCGTCCAACAGTTCTTCTTGATCTTCAAAAATAACAGCAGGCGCCTCTACAATCCAGTTTTCTTCTTTTACCGCTGAGATTTTAATTACCGAGGTTCCTAAATTTCCTTTTAAAACTCTAACGCCACCTGTTTTTGAAAAGGCATTTTCAACAGACGTTAATACAGCTGTATCTAATGATTTTTCGGGTCCTTCTCGCCATATCAACTCTCCGTCATTTAGGAATGGCTCTTGGGTATATGTTTTCAAACCATGACCTAAAATGGTATTTACATCTTCGTGAAGAAGACCATTCTCAAGCAAGGATTTAATCAAATAAGACATCCCTCCTGCCGCTTGGAAATAGTTCACATCTGCAGAACCGTTAGGGTACATCTTGGTAAGTAATGGAATAACTGCAGATAAATCTGAAAAATCTTGCCAGTTGATTTGAATACCTGCAGATTTAGCGATCGCAACTAAGTGAATGGTTAAATTTGTAGATCCTCCTGTTGCCAAAAGACCAATAATGGCATTTACAATGGTCTTTTCAGATACAATCTCGTACATAGGACGGTAATTATCGCCCAAGCTTGTGGTTTCAGCAGCCACTTTAACGGCATAATCCGTAAGTGCTGTCCGAAGTGGTGTGTCAGGGTTTACAAATGACGAACCTGGCAATTGCAAGCCCATAATTTCCATGAGCATTTGATTGCTATTCGCTGTACCGTAGAAAGTACATGTCCCTAGGGAATGATAGGCTTTAGATTCTGATTTCAATAAAGCATCTCTATCCACGAGACCTTCCGCATACTCTCTTCGAACTTTTGCTTTTTCCTCGTTAGAGATTCCTGTTTTCATAGGCCCCCCTGGAACGAAGATAATAGGTAGATACCCAAACTTTAGGGCGCCTATCAACTCTCCAGGAACGATTTTATCACAGATACCTAAGCACAAGGCAGATTCAAACATATTGTGAGACAAGCCAACAATCGTTGAGAGGGCAATGACATCTCTACTGAATAAAGATAAATCCATCCCTGCTTCTCCTTGAGTTACACCATCACACATGGCAGGAACAGCTCCTGCAACTTGAGCTACAGCATTGTATTTAAGTGCACTGGTACGAATGGACTTCGGGTAGTCTTCGTAAGTCTTATGCGCCGATAACATGTCGTTAAAGGCTGTAATGATTCCAATGTTGGCTTTTTTACTCCCAATCAAATCGGTCTTCTCATGGTCTGAACAACTGGCCATGGCATGGGCAATATTCCCACATGACAATGCCGAGCGAGAAACCGTATCAGCTGCCTGAGATTTCATTTGTTTCAAATACTGAGACCGAGTATCCTTACTGCGGTCAATGATTCTCTGGGTTACTTCTAAAATCGTCTTGTTCATGATTATTTTTTATTAGCCCAAAAAAGCTCAAGCTTTTTTTGCTCCTGGTGGATGAATGAAGAAATCGGTAATTGACTTGGATCGTGAAGGCTTTTTGCTTCAGCAAACAAGTTCATTTTTTCCGTTCCTGTAAAATATAAGAAGAGTCTTTTGGTGTTCAAAAGGCTTTCTAAAGTAAAGCTGATTCTTTGCTTAGGCTCATTAGGTGAAATGGTGCAAACTAAAGGTGCTTGCCCTTTTTCTTGCAAACCAATCAATGAATTGGCATCTCCAGGAAATAGTGATGCTGTGTGGGCATCCGTTCCCATTCCTAATAAAACGCAAGTAGATTCGTCAGAAAAGGGTTTATTCTGATCAATCGCTTGTTTTAAGTTTTCATCTGAATTCTCAGTATCGAATACCATTCCAACAAAGTTCGCTTCTGAAGCTTTGTTCTGAATCAGTGACGATTTGATAAGACGTTCGTTACTGTCTTTATCGTCGGAAGAAACATAGCGTTCATCTACCAAGCCAACAGTTACCTTGGACCAATCAAGATCAAAATGTGATAATTTAGCATACAAGTTTACTGGCGTACTACCACCAGACAAAAGAAGTTTTGCTTCATTATTACCGTCCAACTGTTTTTGAATCTCAGTTGCAATTTCTTGGGCTAAAGCCTCTTCAAGAATGCTCGCGTTATCAAAAACCCGCTCTGCCAAATTTAAGTTCATATTACTCATTCCACTCATGTCCTTTTAGTAAAACGTCGTCACCAGGGCCATCTGTTCCGGCCTCATAGGATTTGTTCTTCATTCCTGATTCTTTCCACAATTTGGTGATTGAATCTACCCAATCCCACGATGCTTCTACCTCGTCTTTACGCATAAATAAGGTCTGATTACCTCGTATCACATCCATAATCAAGCGTTCATAAGCTTCAGGGAAACGATCTGTAAAAGACGAACTGTAATCGAGCACCAACGAAGTTGGTTTGTATCGGTACCCACCTGGTCCAGGAACCTTAACGTTCTGAACAAGTTCGATACGCTCTTCAGGCTGAAGACTTATAATTAATTTGTTATTGTCAATGGGTTTGTCGTCAGGGAACACACTGTGAGGTACGTTCTTGAAGTTGATCACAATTTCTGAATGGCGTTTAGACATTCGCTTACCCGTTCTTAGGTAGAAAGGAACGCCTGCCCATCTCCAATTGTCAATATTTGCTCGAATCGCTACAAAAGTTTCTGTGTTTGAATTAGCGTCGTCTAATTCATCCAAATAACCGGATACGCGCTCTCCGTCGATGGTTCCTTTGACATACTGACCTTTGGCGGTTTGCTCTTGAATCATCTTTTCATCAAAAACGCGCAATGATTTAAGGACTTTGAGTTTTTCATCACGAACGTTGTCTGCCCCTAATACACTTGGTGGCTCCATGGCTACCAAACACAAAAGTTGTAACAAGTGATTTTGCACCATATCAAGTAGTGCTCCATATTTATCGTAGTAATTCGCTCGAGTCTCTACGCCTAAAGATTCAGATACAGTGATCTGAACGTTTTCTATATTTTGCGAATTCCACGCATTTTCATACAAATCATTGGTGAAACGAAGAACCATTAAATTCTGAACCGTCTCCTTACCAAGGTAGTGGTCAATTCTGAAAATTTGTGACTCATCGAAGTACCCTGAAATCTCATCATTTATAGCTTTCGAAGAAGCTGAGTCATTTCCTAAGGGTTTCTCCAATACAACTCGAGATTGCGCATTGATTAAATTCTGCGCACTTAAATTTTTAGTGATACTTCCAAACAATGAAGAAGATGTAGAAAAATAAAACACTCGAACGATGTCTTTATCCTCTCTCAAGTGCGGCTTTAAGTCAGCCAATGCATCATCTTGAGACAAATCTGCTCGAACATAAACACACATGTCAATAAGTTTCTGTACATCCTCAGGCTTTTCGCCACTCAGACTAACACTTAGCTTTTCTTTGAGAAGATCCGTAAATTCAGTTGGAGTTTTTTCGGCTCTTGAGATTGCATAAACCTTCGAATTTGTATTTACTTGCCCAGCTTGAAGTCTGTGAAACAATGCAGGATATAATTTGCGGATGGCCAAATCACCTAATCCACCAAAAACAACAATATCAGCATCATTCAATGCCCCTGTTGTGTGTTTATCGTTTTCGTTCATCATCAATGTAATTTTTGCTAAAAAACCTCTAAACCACAATATATAAGGGCTTAAATTTCAGAGGGGGTATAATTTGTGGTAGAAACACCAATCGGATGCAACACCTTATAATAAGCGTAATTTCGACGCAAATATATAGCTTCAGTGTGTGGAATACAAGATTTTTTATAATATATTTGCCGACCCCCAAGACAAACTAAAACTTACTGTAATGAAAAATAAATCACAGATAATATCCATTAGTCTCATCGTCGCCTTAGGCGGTTTTCTTTTTGGATTTGATGCAGGGATCATCTCTGGAGTTATGACTTTTGCTGGTCCAGAATTTGATTTGACAGAAATTCAATCTGGATGGGTGGTAAGTTCTCCATCTTTTGCAGCAATGATTGCCATGCTATTTTCTGGAAGATTAAGTGATGCAATAGGACGAAAGAAGTTATTAATTATTGTAGCGCTACTTTATGCCATATCTGCGATTTTTTCAGCGCTAGCGTCTTCATACGAAATGCTTTACATTGCTAGGATGATTGGAGGTTTTGCATTTGGTGCAGCACTGGTTTTAGCCCCTATGTATATTGCCGAAATTTCTACGGCTGAAAATAGAGGGAAATTAGTTTCTCTACAGCAACTTAATATTGTTTTTGGTTTTTTTGCCGCTTTTCTAAGCAATTACTTCTTTAACAAATATAACACAGTGGAAAGTGCTTCACTTACCGATGAAAATGTTTGGAGGTGGATGCTGGGTGTCGAGTTTTTACCTGCAGTGTTGTATTTTTTACTCTTGTTTTTTGTACCAAAAAGCCCGAGATGGTTGTATTTAAATGGTCATATAGCTGAAGCTAAAGAAGTGTGTATAAACATTCATGGAAATGAAGTAGGAAGCTCAGAGATTAAATCTATTGAAGAAAATACTGCTACCGATCAAAAGAAATCTGACATAAAAATTAAAGAACTACTTAAACCTTCCTTGCGATTTATTTTGATCGTTGGTTTAGTTGTCGGGGTTTTACAACAAATTACGGGTATTAATGCCGTTTATTTTTATGCAACCTCTATTTTCAAACAAACAGGTATTGGTACTGATGCTGCCTTTTCTTCAGGTGTCTTATTAAGTACCATTTCAGTAGTATTTACTTTTGTCGCTATTTACCTAATAGACAGAATGGGTCGTAGACCTTTGTTATTAATTGGGATTGCAGGTATCTCCGTAAGTTTACTGGTATGTGCTTTCGGATTTAATCAAGCTACTTATCAATTAAATCAGGAGCATATTAATCAATTCGAGTTTGCAAATTCAAGTAATCTAGAGTCCATAGCCAATAAAGTATACACCAGTGATGTTGATTTTAAAAATGAGATAAAAAGCATTATTGGTGCAAATGTGTTTAACAAAAACGATGGGGCTATTTTAGAAGCTGCAACCACAATCAACTCTACTTTAATCTTAATAGGTATCTTAGGTTTTGTTGCTTGTTTTGCTTTCTCTCTTGGACCTGTAATGTGGGTGCTCTTGTCTGAATTATTCCCTCTAAAATACAGAGGACTGGCAATAGGCTCTATTGCTTTTATAAATTCTTTTATCAGCTCTGTTGTGCAACTTATTTTCCCATGGGAATTGTCCAATCTAGGGAATTCACTCACATTTTTTATCTTCGGAATCATAGCATTAATCGGCTTTTTTATCTTGGTTAAGATACTGCCTGAGACCAAAGGAAAATCATTAGAAGAACTCGAAAAACAATTAGTGAAGTAATGTCGACAAAAAAATCATCCATGACCGGTGTTAGCTGGAAATTTAGTGACGAAAATGATGGTTCATTCTACGTAGAAAACGCAAACCATTTACCTGTATTATACTTCCCTTTAATGAACACCAAAGGGATGAAATCATTTGTAACTCCGGAGCTCAAGGGAGATGTGTGTAAAGATTTTCACCACTACCTGACCACGCCAACAGTAACCGAAGAAATTCATCGAAACATTTCGAGCAGAAACTTCTGGATCAAGGCAGAGAATAAAGAACCTTGGTCAGCTACAGGACAAAGTGTTTTCCAAAAGTCAAACAAATGGGACCAACCCAAAGACGACTACTCCCTTTCGGCAAACATTGGTGCATTTACCACCAAAAGAAAGCAAAATGAAACAGGGCTTGAAACCACCATTACGACCTTTGTTCCTGAAGGAGATGATTTTGTAGAATTACTTAAAATAACAGTAACGAATACAGGTTCGGAAAATCAAACCTTCCGACCGACCTATGCCCTACCTCTATTTGGACGCTCTGCAGACAATGTAAGAGACCACAGACAGGTAACCACCATGTTCCAAGAAAATTTCGTGGAAGAATATGGCGTTCGCATCAAGCCAAAAATCATGCATGATGAGAGCAGTCACTCTGTTAACCATACGAACTATGTGGTTTTAGGATTTGGAGAAAAAGGAGCAAAACCAGAAGGTATATGGGCCAGGCTTCACGACTTCATCGGTCAAAGTGGTTCTTTAGATAACCCTGAGGCTATTTACAAAGACCTCGAAGCTCCAAAATTGACGGATTTAGAACTTCACGGTAAAGAAGCTGTAGCCGGTCTTAACTTCAAAGAGAAAACATTAGCTCCTGGAGAAAAAGTAGACTACATCATCGTTCACGGTATTACCGATCATACCGAAGACCTAAAAGCTTGGAAAAAGAAATACGCTACGGTTGATAAAGTAGATAAGATACTCGAGACGACACTTAACTTCTGGAAAGAAAAATTAAACAGTGTTGACATCCACACCGGTGACAAACACTACGACAATTGGGTGAAATGGATTGAATACCAAGTAAAGTGCCGTCAAATTTTCGGAAACTCTTTCTTACCTGACTACGGTTACGGTAGAGGTGGAAGAGGTTGGAGAGACCTTTGGCAAGATTTACTTTCCATTTTCTTAGTTGACCCTAAAAGTGCTCACGAAGAAATTGTTAACTGTTTCAAAGGAATACGTATTGATGGATCGAACGCTACCATCATCGGTGAACAACCGGGTGAATTTAAAGCCGATCGAAACAACATCCCTCGTACCTGGTGTGACCACGGAACCTGGCCTGTATTTGTATTGAACTTCTACCTGAACCAGACCGGTGATCTAGACATCTTAAACAAAGAAATCACGTACTGGAAAGACATGTTCATCAATCGTAGTAAAATGATTGATGGCAACTGGAAAGACGAGCAAGGACATTCCCAAAAAACTTCAGACAATGAAATTTATACGGCATCCATTTTTGAACACTTATTGATTCAGCAGCTGTCTGCCTTTTACAATGTAAGTGATCAAAACATACTTCTTCTGGAAGGAGCCGACTGGAATGATACTTACGATATGGCCCGTGAAAAAGGAGCCAGTGTATGTTTCTTCAGTTTTTACGCCTACAACTTCATCATTCTTACCGACATCCTGAAGAAAATAAAAGCTACAGGGGTTCAATCGATTGCGATTTTGGAAGAAATCACCCTACTGTTGGATTATCTTCCGGGGCAATACCGAATTGATTACCAATCGCCAAAAGCGAAAAGAGAACTTCTAGACAAATACTTTAAGAGTGTTGCACATTCCGTTTCTGGAAACAAAAAGATGGTTTTAATTGACGACCTTATCATTGACTTGGAAAGCAAATCAAAACACATCTCAGCACACATTCTTGAGCAAGAAATTGTGGAAACAAAAGAGGGTGACCGATTCTTCAATGGTCACTACGACAATCTAGAAAATAGAATTGGTGGTGAAAAAGAAGACGGCGTGATGATGGATTTGACCTCTCAAGTAATGCCTATCTTATGTAAGATTGCTGACAAAAAAATGTCTGCTGAAGTATACGACTCCATCAAAAAAGTTCTTAAAGACGACGGGATACCGGGTATACGTTTGACTTCTGAGTTCAAAAATATTGACTTAAACATAGGTCGTATTACCGGTTTTGTATACGGTTACAAAGAACACGGAAGTAAATGGGTACAACAAAACATCATGCTGGCCTATGCACTTTATGACCATGGACTCGTTGCGCAAGCCAATGAGATCATGAAAGAGGTTTATGAGATTGCCAACAATACGGCTACTGCCAAGATATTCCCTGGGGTACCTTCTTACTTTGACAACCAGAACAAAGGAGCCTATGCTTACTTGACGGGATCATCATCCTGGTACCTACTAACGCTTATCACTCAAGTTTTTGGAGTTAAAGGTGTCTTTGGAGATCTTCATTTGGAACCTAAACTTTCCAAAGAATATTTCAACAAAGAAGGGGCTGCTCATATTTCCACAAACTATGGAGGCTATGCTATCGATGTCACTTACCAAAACGATAAAGGTCTAGATTATGGAGAGTACGGTATTGGAGACGTGGTCATCAACGGTCAAAAAGTCACGGGTAAGAGAGGCAAAAAGAATGCTTCCATAACTCTTGACAATTTCAAAGAATTGTTCAATAAGACGAGTAACAAAATCACCATTGAGCTGACCTAGTTACTTAACAGTATCCAGAAAAGTGTTAACATTTATCAAACGAGACAATGTTAACACTTTTTTTTATTTCATAATTGTTGCTTTTTTCATACATTCGGGAAAAATTTTGCAGTAATACACAAACAAAGAATATATACATATTGTTTTTTTTGTATATTTACTGCTGAAATCATTAATAACAATCCTCAACCCCCTAACACAGGTAAGATGAAAAAAACACTTTTACTCTCCATTTTATTTTTATTTACTGGGCTACTTTCGTTTGCTCAAATGACTATCACAATTAATGTTTGTGATGCGAATGCTCAATCCGTTCGAATAACAGGCCCTTGGTGGGGTTGGAATCCAGTAGGTGGCCCTGAAGCTGCAGACAATGGAGACGGCACATGGACTGTAACCTTTCCAGATGGCCTTACAGAAAATTTGGAATACACACTGGTTGTTGATGGCTTCATGGAAAACTTAGTCCCAGCAGGAGACTTTTCTTGTGCGCCTATTAATGGTCCTACCTATGCCAACAGATTGTGGGAAGTAGGTTCAGGAAATGTATCAGGGATTACCTATGGGACTTGTGGGTCATGTAGTACTTTAGTTACTTATGGATGTACAAGTTCAAGTGCTCTTAACTACAACTCTGGAGCTACTCAAGATGATGGATCTTGTATATACGGTGCTGACTTACCGATAACCTTTGAAGGTTCTTCTTACGAATTCGAAGGTTGGGAAGGTGCTGATGTGGAAATTGTAGACAACCCATCTAAATCCGGAATTAATACAAGTAACAAAGTGTTTAAAGTGGTTCGTAATGCGGTTCAAGCCTGGGCAGGTTCAACCATCGTAACCAAGCCGATTGACTTTTTTGAGGATTCTATCTTTAAAATGAAGGTTTATTCCCCTAAGGCTAACATTCCTGTAACTGTTAAATTTGAATCAGCAGCAGGTAGTACAGGTGAGTTTGTAGTGAATACAACAAAAGCGAACCAATGGGAAGAGCTAACGGTTAATTTTGGTGATGAGCAACCTACAGACGTTCTTTACAATCTTGTTGTTATATTCAACAACGGTACTCTAGGTGATGGTAGTGCAAACTCTACTTACTACTTAGATGATGTAAGATTCGACTCACAAGAGATTGACAATTCAACACCTGTATCGGATGAAGTAAATGTTACTTTCCAAGTAGATATGACGGGTCTTGAAGTTCATGAAGACGGGGTGTATCTAGCCGGTGGAGAACAATTCGGTCAAGACGGTCACTTAATGACAGACCAAGGAAATAATATATGGGCTATAAGTCTAGACTTAGAATCTGGCGTAACTTATAAGTACAAATTCAGAAACCAACCTTCTTTTGGAACTTGGGATGGTTTTGAAGATTCAAATTCAATTGCTGCCGGAGGTTGCGGTATGGGACAATACAACGACCGATTTGTTGTCGTTGGAAGTAGCGACATGACTTTGGACTTAGTGAAATACGGAAGCTGTTCAACAGATGCGGCTGTCTTGTCAGGTTGTATGGATGTAAAAGCAAGTGATTACAATGCAGAGGCAACGATACAAGCGAAAGATGGAAATGGAAATATCATGTGTAATTACGCATCTTGTGATGACATTCCACAGCCTGGATGTATCTACGAAATAGATGGTGTGTTTGGACCTTATGCTGAGGGCTTTGGTGCAACAGAATGTCAAGGATATGGTGGTACACCATGTAGTGACGGTGGAAACACCGGAACTGGTGGAGCCGGTTGTATGGATTCCAAAGCAAGTAATTATGACTCAAGCGCTACATCACAGGCTGAAGATCAGTACGGAAATCAATTGTGTGTTTACACGTCATGTGACGATGTACCAGGCGGTGTAGGTTGTATGTATTCCGATTCATTCGGTCCATATGCTGAAGGTTTTGGTGCAACGGAATGTGCTTCTTATGGGGGGACACCGTGTGATAGCGGTAACTCAGGAAATGTTTCCGGTTGTATGGATTCCAAAGCAAGTAATTATGACTCAAGCGCTACATCACAGGCTGAAGATCAGTACGGAAATCAATTGTGTGTTTACACATCGTGTGATGATGTACCAGGCGGTGTAGGTTGTATGTATTCCGATTCATTCGGTCCATATGCTGAAGGTTTTGGTGCAACGGAATGTACCGGTTATGGGGGTACATCGTGTGATAGCGGTAACTCAGGAAATGTTTCCGGCTGTATGGATTCCAATGCAAGTAATTACAATGCAGATGCTACTTCACAAGCAATGGACCAATACGGCAACCTATTATGTGTGTTCACCTCGTGTGACCAAATACCTGGATATGGTGGATGTATCTACCCAGATTCATTTGGACCTTATGCTGAAGGATTTGGAGCAGCAGAATGTACCGGTTATGGTGGGACAGCATGTAGCGATCTTAATTTGTTAGAAGCAAATGAGAAACTTACAACGATATACCCTAACCCTGCGAGCAACTTCATCATCATAGCTGACTTAGAGTATACAGCTGTAGATGTTTATAATCTTACAGGCCAACTAATACTTTCTGAAATAAATAACCAAGAGACGATTAACATCTCTAACCTAGCCGAAGGTATTTACACTTTGAGAATTACCGATATCAATGGTAATCTATCACATAGTAAACTGATCAAAAAGTAATATGACTCAAAAAACCTACCTAACTGACATTAGGTAGGTTTTTTGTGTATAAACAAAACGTGATGAAAAAAACTAGTATCATTCGTGGGATAATGACTCTCGCGCTGCTCTTCACTTTCGTTCCGAGTTTCGCTCAAGCCGTTAAAGTAGAAGTAAAACAAGTTGACGGAAACTGGACCCTATTCAGAGGAGGCGAACCCTACTACATTAAAGGTGCCGGTGGACTTGGCTACATGGAAGAAGTCGTTGAACGAGGTGGGAATTCTATCAGAACCTGGAGTGTTGATGACGCTCAAGAAACACTTGATAAGGCTCACGAATTGGGTTTAACCGTAATGATGGGTCTTTGGGTACAACACGAGAGACATGGCTACGACTACGACAACGAAGCTGCAAATAAAGCACAATTGGAATATTTCACCAGAATGGTGAAAAAGTACAAAGATCACCCTGCCTTATTAATGTGGTCTATTGGAAATGAGGTGGATTTATTCTACTCAAACACCAAAGTTTGGAACGTGGTTCAAGACATTGCTGAAATGATCCACGAAGTTGACCCTAATCACCCAACAAATACCGTTACAGCAGGTCTGGACGAAAAAGAGGTGGCCTTGATTATGGAAAACGCACCGGATATAGATATATATGCGATTAACACCTACGGTGAAGTGAATATCATTCGCGATAAGATCAGGAAAGCCGGTTGGACAGGTCCTTACATCATCGCAGAGTGGGGCCCTGATGGACACTGGGAAGTAGCAAAAACGAAATGGTCTGCCCCTATCGAACAAACCAGTAGAGAAAAAGCAGATAGTTACTACGAAAGATATAATGTTCACATCGCTCCAGATCGTGAAATGTGTATCGGTTCCTACGTATTCCTTTGGGGACAAAAACAAGAAACCACAGCAACCTGGTATGGACTCTTCTCTAACGGAGGACAAAGTTCGGAAGTACTTGATGTGGTTGAAAAATCATGGACCGGAAAATGGCCTGAAAACCGAGCTCCGTCAATGGATAGCTTGAGTCTAGATGGGCAGCAAAAAGGAGAAGATATTTATCTAATTGCTGAAGAAATGTACACGGCAAATGTTTTTGTTTCAGACGACAGTGATGACAAACTCAAATATGCTTACAAAATTTACCCCGAAAGTACGAACACCAAAGCAGGGGGAGATTTGGAAAAAGAACCACCAGCAATGACCGGGTTGATTAAAAAGAAAACGGAAAATGCAGTACACTTTAAGGCGCCTAAAGAAGAAGGACCTTATCGACTTTTTGTTTATGTAAATGACAGCGAAGATCGTTTGGCTTATGCGAACATTCCATTCTTCGTAAATCCAAGAGGTAAAAACATGCCTCAAAGTTCTGCTGTGAAAACGAAAACTCGTGAATTAACAACTCCCGAATAATCCTAAGATCTTAAACAAATGCACAAGCAAATGAAAAAAATAATAGGGTTTCTATCCTACTTAGCATTTTTTGGTTTTTCGGGTTATGCCCAAACCAATGATATTGGATTGTTTCCAAAGTCGGAATCTCCAAAGCTCTATACGTTCAAAATTAACGGTGAATACCGTTTCTTAGGAACCTATACGCATTACAAAACACTTGGTATAGCTTCAGAATCAGCTGATGCTGGTAATTACCCAAGTCTGCCAACCAACAATCTATTTATTGGGGATGACAGTCAAATGCCTTCGTTAACACTTCGGGTTTCTGGACGTCCATCAAAGAAAACCTCATGGGGATTTGATATATACACTTTTCAGTTCATGCACGGAAACGTTGCTCCTCAATATGGAGTGAAAGTAGCTGAGCTAAAACGCCCAAGCATATACGATCCTATTAACGGAACCCGTTTAGGAGGAAGCTTGATCGTTCACTTAGGGATTAACTTGTACGGTTCCTTTGACACCAACTTTGGTTCTTTTGCCGTTCAAGCCGGGGGTATTCACTGGACCTCTATGAGTGATCTAACTTTGGCTTCGTACAAAGGATACAATCGCTTTAGTTTGTTTGAACGAGCGCCATGGGACCCATTAGAATCTAGTGTTGAGCGTCGTTATTTCGACTTTCACAAAAGAGGTAACATATCTCAAGATGCTCGTTGGGGTGAAAAACCATTCACAGGTCTTATCGTTAATGGTAGTAACCTTCCAGGTGGATTGACTATGAAAGCACTTGTTGGTAAAACAGATTTGTATGGAGGGTTCAGCACCATTCCAAACATTGCCTACGGTGGTCAAATTAGAAAAAGTACTGTGGGTGGTTTTATAGGGATAAATACATTTAACAATCAAACATACACAGACAGCTTAAACCAAGATGTGATTGGCTTTAACATCGCCACATTAGAATCTCATTTTTCACTGGGTCGATTTGGTGTAAAAATGGAATTAGGTGCCGGAAGGTACATTGCCCCTGACCAAAGTAACACTTGGGGGGAAGCCTTACACACCAAAATCAAAACTCCAAAACTACTTGATGACAAACTGACACTGGAAGCACACCTGTACCGAATTGCTCCTGAAGCCATTAACAACAACTCGATCTTTATAAATTCATCCGTTGTTGAGCAAAGTAATAACGATGCAGCAGCAGGTAGCGTTGGTAGTACTGAAGTACTGAACCCGTTTGCAAGTTCCATGGTGCCTGTCGGAATGATGACCAACAACCGACAAGGATTTAACTTAAACTCCGAACTTGATCTTGATGAAATTAAACTTTCTTTGGGAATTGGTTCGTCAACAGAATTAGAAGCTAAAAGTAACGAGATTACATACGGGAACTCGGTGAATGCACTAACTCGATCTCGGATCTGGCGTTGGGGCTTCCCTTCAGATGTGGGAGCTTACAATCGTTATTCGGTAACCTACCGAGGTTCATACGAAACCGTAAAGATGAAAGCTACAAATCCTAGTAAAAAATCTTTCAGTGGGTTTGAACTACAGGGGAAATACCATCCTAAGGCATTCGGTAGCAAATTGTATGTATATACATTGAGTAAATTTTCATCCGTACAAAAAGATTGGTCACCGATACCTGTATTCACAGACGAAGCATATGTTCGCCAATACAGCAATGAAATAGAGGCTTACTTTGCCCTTAATAGCAAGCTTGTCCTTAGTAGCTACCTGGGTATCGAAAGAACACTAGGGAATTACGAAACCGAGACCGATGAGAACTCAATGCGCCCACGTAACCAGTTCGGAGAAGGCTACGGGTTGGGACTCGATTATACCCTAGCAAAAAACACCGCTTTATTCATCAGACACCGGTGGTTCAGCTTTGAAGATAAAAGCTTCGAACGAGATCAATTTAAAGGAACAGAAACGATTTTAGAACTTAAAATAACCTTCTAATGACAAAAAATATACTATTAACCGCGCTAACACTACTGTTATCAATTTCTGCTTTTTCGCAGGACAGTCAAAAGAAATATTGGGTTTCGGGTAATGCCCGTGGCTTATTTTACTTGGATGAATACCAAGGTCAAGCACAAGATAATACTACGGCTAGAAAATCTGAATACGGTCATACCCTAGTCGATCTTTCGGCAAACATCCGTCCAAATAAGAACACCTTTATACGCACGACTTTACGTGTAAGAAATGAGTACGGTGGTTTTTGGGGCTCTGGAGTTACCTTTGATGTACGTGAATTGTACTTAAAAGGTTTGATTGCAAACTCAGTACGCTACCAGATTGGGGATATTGACTACAAATTAACCCCTTTTACCCTATTCAATGACTCGGAAGAGATGTATGAAAATTCTTTAGACATTTTCAACATGTATTCCGACATGGTTCACTACGATTTGTTCTACACGGAAAATAATACTTGGAGACAACAAGGACTGGCAACAGACTTTTCACTGATCTTCAGAGAGGGTATTGAAGAGCTACAATTTAATATGTTTAGCTCCAGAGTGAACTTTGGAGGTGGAGGAGCCGACGATCGTATCCTTTTTGGTGGTAATGTAACCATGGTACAGAGTGATGCATTCTCTGCGGGACTGAATTACATAAACCTTTACGACATTGCAGGAACATCTGCAGATACTGCTCAGTACAGAAACCCTGTCATAAGTGGTTCCTACCAATTGAAAAAAGATTTAAATGACGTATCACTTGAACTTACGGGTGAAAGTGGAGTATCAAAATCTACACATAAAGGCGATGACTTAGCTCCAGTACACGAAGATTTTTTCAACTACGCTAAACTAAGTGCGAATTACAAACCTTTTGACTTGAACGTTAGCTTGGCTTACCGTAACGTAGGACCAAAATTTAGAAGTGCTGGGGCTCAAACACGAAGATTAAACTACAGCACTGAGTCAACTTATTTTGATCGTTACACAAATGACCAAATTACTCGCCCTACAGGTCTTTGGGACATTTACAACAATGCTTCTATTTACAACATGCAAATTGAAAAGGGCTTATCCAACTACTACCCTCACTACAACAACATCGACCCATACGGTCTGGCAACTCCAAACCGTCAAGGTTTTGATGTATCGGTTTCTCGTGTAGATGATGAAAATCGTTACAGCGTTCACGTAGAATTGGGAATGCTCACAGAGATTGAAGGTGAGGAAGTGAATTCGGATGTGTTAAAGAATTACAATTCGATTTCTGCTCATACAGACATCAATGTTAATGAGTTCTTTGCCGGTTTTGATCGTAAAGTTCTTCTACAATTAGGATACACACAAAATCACACGAAAAGTGACAATGATGCGCTTGAAGATTCGAAACAAACAGACTTAAAGTCAGAAAGAATTACTGCTGGACTGACAGTAGAACTTTCTAAGGAGTTAGACTTTATGGCGGGTTATGAAGTATTTACTGCGAAAGGATTTGATCATGTGATTAGCCGAAATGACTATGACGAATTGAATTACTACCCTTCATTCGGCACAGACCTTACCGAAGATATATTTGGGTTGGGATTGAAATATAAATTCAACGAAAAGAACGATTTACAAATACTTTGGCAAGATTACAACTGGAGTAACTCTAACTACCATACGCTAGAACTTGATAAATACGATGACGTTATTGAGTATACTCAAGACAGCAAGCCTGATTATGGTTTTGGACGACTTGCGATAGCCTTCAAAATGAAGTTTTAATCAAAAAAACTACACCCAATGAAATATGTACTTTCCATACTAGTTCTTGCCATAGGATTTGTTTCCTGTGAGCGAGACGTGGATGCCAATCGAATTTCCGTATCGGATTTATACGGTGAATTTGAAATAAAAGACACGCTCAATGTCAATAGAACGAGTATTGACTTCGAGCAAGGTGAAAAACCCGTCTTCACAGCTGAATTTAACAAACCTGTGCTCTGGAACTTAACCATTAAAGGTGAAAAGTCAGGTGCCGTAAAAAACATTTCTGGCTTATCAAGAGAGCTGAATAGCGAAAATGCCGCTTGGGATGGTTCAACATCAACCTCTCATTTCTTTAGAAAAGGTGAAGACTGTACCGCAGAACTCAACATATCTTCTGAAGACACTACCCTTCTTCTCAGCGAAACACTTACTGTTAAAACCGCAAAAACCAACTCTGGCTTATTAATTTCTGATTTCGAAGGTCAAAAGAAAATTAATAACGATTGGGATTGGTTTTTTCAAGAAGGTGTTGGATTTTCAGTTTTAAGACACAGAACAAAAGCCGCTCAAGGAGAATACTACTACAAAATGATCGGTCAATGTAGTTGGGACTGGCTGATTGGAATGTTGAATATCCCTTCATCTGCCTACCCAGATGAGAAATTTGGACTTAGTGACGATCCCAATGAAGTCTACTTCAATGTGATGCTAAATTTCACACAAGGTCAACCTAGACTATTAATACGTTTCAACGAAGATGACAATAACGATGGTGTTTTTGATCCAGCCAAAGAAGATTCGTACTCCATAACTATTCAAGGCTTAGAGCCCGGATGGCAACAAATATCCGTTAAATACTCTGATCTTGTTGTAGTCGATGAAAATGGTAAAGTCATTACTCCTAATGGAAATAATGTTCACAACCCGAACTTATTGAACTTAGTAGACATACTTCTTTTGGCGGATCCAGACATAGGAGGTGTAAGTCAAGTAAACATGGATTACATGATTTTCACAGATAACGAACCCCTAAAACCATAAATAGATGCAAGCTAAAATCATTATACCTTTTTTAGTTCTTTCACTCTCATTGGTTTCTTGTGTGGAGATGAAGAATCAAGCCCTTTTTGATGCGCCTGCAGAACAGGAAATCCCCGAGGGAATTGAAAACTTTTATGCACTTAACGTTTTTGAAGGTAAATTAAACGGTGAACACTGGTTTAGTAAACCCCCAGAAATTGAAACTAAAGCTTGTTTGGACATTACAAGTACGTACTTTATTACCCCTGAACTCGATGAAGATGGGGAAGCGATTGTGGAACCTGCCATGCGATGGACCTGGGATAAAAAAGCAGGAGACTGCCCTTGGATGGGAATGGGTCTTGGTTGGGACGGATGGTCTGGAAAAGACCTAAGTCAAATTACCGATAAAGCCGCGATTCAATTAAAAGTACGATCTGTAAAAGGAGATCTTAAATCATTACCTCTTGCTGCTTGTTTAGAAGATTACGGTGACAATCAATTATGGATCGGATTCCACCCACATGTTATCGAGAATGGAGTGATCAAAGATGAGGGATGGACAAACATCACTTTACCTTTGGCTGAATTTGAATGGGACATAGCTCCGAACATAGACATGTCAAACATCAAACAGATGATCGTTCAGTTTGAAGCAGGGGGTGATCTGTACGTAAAAGAGATCAACGTAATTCCCTTTAAAGGTGGTTTCACCAAAAGAGTTGAAATTGCTCATGCAGAAAGCTTAAACCTTAGCATTGATGGACAAAGTGATGAGGATGCTTGGGGACATGCGCAAGAAGTTGAATTTTCTACCTACAAAGTGAAATCTTTGTCTGATGATGAAAACCTCTATTTTCTGTTAAGTTTTGAAAGTGATCAAGCTATGATCAATCCATTTGAAGATGGAGGTATGTGGAATGGAGACGCTTTTGAAGTTGCCCTCTCTACAAATCACAAGATCAATAAAAAGAGACCATTTATGAGCTCTAGCGATAAACACTT
>Ga0207964_1000082_pt1 | contig 34146 bp, 27 predicted proteins | sample Knorr_S23_td_250_FD_185608 | JGI IMG/M metagenome (GOLD analysis project Ga0207964, IMG submission 185608) | Marine microbial communities from Southern Atlantic Ocean transect - Knorr_S23_td_250_ad_251m_LV_A (SPAdes) (version 2) | ecosystem: Environmental > Aquatic > Marine > Oceanic | place...
TTTAGCCATGAGCGCTCAGGAGCAGCCTGTAGCTTTGCAGCTTGGAGGGAGCGACCCTAAAGACTTAGCCGCTGCCTGTAAAATAGCTGACAATTATGCTTATTCTGAAATAAACCTAAACTGCGGCTGCCCGAGTGATCGCGTGCAAAACGGCATGTTTGGTGCAGTGATGATGAAAAATGCAGAAATCACTGCCAACTGTGTTGCTGCAATGATTGATGCGACCACCCTACCTGTCACAGTAAAGCACCGCATCGGCGTAGATGACTTTGATTCCTATGACTTTCTCTGCCAATTTGTCGGAACGGTTGCCGCGTCTGGATGCTCAACCTTTCTTGTTCATGCCCGCAAGGCATGGCTCCAAGGCTTGAGCCCTAAACAAAATCGCGAAGTACCTGAGCTAAACTACGACCGTGTTTATCAATTAAAAAAAGACTTTCCTGACCTGGAGTTCATCATAAACGGAGGGATTTCTACCCTCGATGAATCCGTGACCCATTTAAACAACATCGATGGCGTGATGCTAGGCCGTGAGGCCTATACAAACCCCTATATTCTCTCGCAGGTTGATCGAATCATTTATGGTGATGAAAAACCAATCAAGACACGCGAAAAAATTGCTGAAGAGTTTGTTGAATATGTGGATAATGAAATGGCTAAGGGCGTCAGATTAAATGCCATGACTCGCCATATACTTGGCTTGTACCATGGAATGCCTGGTGCAAGGCAGTTTAGACGTCACATTAGCGAGAATGCCTATAAGTCAACAGCAACAATAGACGTATTAATTAACGCTTTAAAATTCACTTCAGGAGCCAGCACTCGATGAGTACAGCCAGCAAACTCGCACAATTAAAAGAAATGACCACGGTAGTTGCCGACACAGGCGATTTTGGGGCTATTGCACAGTATTCACCTGAGGATGCCACCACAAACCCTTCTTTGATCTTAAAGGCGGCCCAGATGCCAACCTATGAGACCTTGGTTAAAGAAGTAATTGCATCTGTCTCTAACGGAAACCTGTCCAGTGCGGAGCAACTCTCAACGTGCATGGATAAACTCGCGGTGGGAATTGGTCAAAAAATCATTGATGTGATTCCAGGACGTGTTTCTACTGAGGTTGATGCCCGTTTATCCTTCGATACTGAGCGATCTATAGACAAGGCACGTCAATTGATCAATCTCTACGAGAATACAGGTATCGGTAAAGACCGGGTTCTTATAAAAATGGCATCTACCTTTGAAGGAATTCGTGCTGCAGAGCAGCTAGAGAAAGAAGGCATCAATTGCAACCTCACGCTACTATTTAACTTCACACAAGCCGCGGCAGCCGCTGATGCGGGCGCTTTTTTGATATCACCCTTTGTTGGGCGTATTTTGGATTGGTATAAAGCCAATACTAATCAGTCTGAGTATTCCCCTGCTGAAGATCCAGGAGTGCAGTCGGTAACACGTATCTATAACTACTATAAGCAATCGGGATACAACACGGTGGTTATGGGTGCAAGTTTTAGAAACACCGGAGAGATTACTGAACTTGCAGGATGCGATCGGTTGACCATCAGCCCGCAATTACTGCAGGAATTGGATGATGACTTTGGGCCTCTGGAGAGAAAGCTCGACCCAACCAATACTGGCGATGCTATTCACTATCGCCTCGGTAATGAGAGCGCATTTCGTTATGAGTTAAATGATGACCCAATGACCACGGAAAAGCTATCACACGGAATCAGAAGCTTTGTAGCCGATCAGATTAAACTAGAATCTTGGTTAAAAGAGTTTGGTAAATGATTGATAAAATAAAGAGTTTTTTCTCAAAAAATGTATTGGAACCAGAAACTGAAACAACAAGTCCTGATCAGCTTGCCACTGCCGCCCTACTGATTGAGGTGATGGTAATTGATGGAAATCTTGACGATCAAGAGATGCAGGCTATTGCAGGAACGCTCTCCAGTATGCTTGATCTAAGCAAAGAGCAGATAGACCAATTGATAGAATTATCTAAAGAAGAAGTAGCAGAGGCGACCTCTTTGTATCAATTCACAAAAGAGATTAATGAGCACTTTGATATTGAGAAGAAATTATCATTGATGACCGCCATGTGGCGCGTTGCCTTTGCAGATGGTCACTTAGACAAGCATGAGGAAAATATCATTCGCAGGGTTGCCGATTTACTACATATTCGTCACAGCGAGTATATTCGCTGCAAAGCCACCGCCAGAGATGCAAATTAATTAACGATCTGACTCTAAGGCCTCAATGAGATCTTGGAATTCTTGCTGGTTATCAGAACTCAATTGCACTAAAACTTTATGCGCATCGAGCACTTGCTGCCTGATTTCATCTATTTCTAAATGTTCTAGCCCTATTTCGTGAAGATTAGCGCCGGTATCTGAGTCAGGTAATTGCTCAAAAATATCAAAAATTTCATCAAAACTCATGCTCTCCAAGGTTCTAAGGATATTAGAGTTTTGGCAGAAGACTTGGATATTAATACCATACTGTTTACGGCAATGAAGCCCTAACTTAGCGATCAGCCCAAGGGTTGTGCTATCCAAGCCCTCTGCGTCAAACATGTCAATAACGACTCGTTTAACATTCTCACTTCCAAAAATGGTATTAATATGTCGGTTAAGGGTACCGCAGAGACTGACTCTTACGTCACCTGTGAACTTAAGGAGATAGTTCCCCATCTCATCAGAAACCAGTATTTTTCCAGGATTCAAGCTACATACCCCTTGTAAGCAGGCACATCGAAATATCGTCCCTTGGATCTTCTATAAAGTCCACTGAAAGAGCTTGTTTCAGCGATTCAATATCATCAGAACTGACGGCTAAAAAGCGCAACAACGTTTGTTCCTTGTCACTCAGATCTTTGTCGGGTACTAAATCGAAAACCCCGTCAGACAGCAGTACTAGAGCACAACGCTTAGGAAGTGTAATCTCCTCAACCTGCCAACTGGCCTCTTCAAATATCCCCACCGGCTTGCCTTTGCCTGGCAGATACTTAGCTACGCCATCTACAATAAGTATAGGCCTTGGTAGTTGGGCACCGACAACGTAGCGTAGTTTGCTAGTTTCAGTGTCTAAACAGCCCGCTACGATAGTTAGGTGCTTACCGAGGCCCGTTGCCAGTATTTGGTTGTTAACGTGCTCTAGAAGGCCTTCAGGAGCCTCATTAAGCGCAATGTAGTCGTTTTCGGTAATATGGCGCCTGATAACCCTACCAATCATGAAACGCAGTAAAACAGTAATAAACGCCGATGAGGCGCCATGCCCTGACACATCTGCAAAATAAAACAACAAATAACGCCCAAGAACAAAGTTATAGCCGACAAAGTCACCACTTAAATATAGAGAGGGCGTTACTGAATGGGATATTTCATACTCACCAAAAGCAAGCGGACTCTCGGGCATTAAGCTCTTTTGCACCTCAAGACCGGCCATCTGATCCTGTTTGAGCATTCGTAGGCTCTCTTGCAGTTCAGCGTTTGCCTTCTCTAGCTCATGACTATAGGCCCTTCCCTCATATTTGGCGTCTGATATATTTTGAAGTCTTGCAAAGGACTCTGAGAGCTCGGGTTGTGTCATACCGTCAAACCACACGTCAGCCACGCCCAGTCTAAAGTACTCTACCGCCACTGATGCCGATGATTCATCTAACAACACAACCACCAAATGGTTGTCGACATATGCTTTGAGTAAAGGAGTATTCTCAGAACTGATCAACCCGACAGATGGGGAAAACACCACAACTTGGGAAAAAGAATCCTCAGACGAACCATCTATGGAGCTCAAGTCAGGAAAACACTGGCACTGCCGGCCACTTTCCTCGATACCAGAAATGAGCCTACTAAGCCTGGCATCTTCCTCTCCAGCGAGAAACACTAAGCTATTAATTTCACCCATTAGAAACCCGACTTTAAAATATGTTGGTATTACAAATCCAATTAACTTTTTAAACTTCTACCACTTAGACTATATCTCAAAAAATCAAAGCCTTTCTTAATAGTCTTCTAAATCATCGAAATCGTCTTCAATTGCGCCGTCACTAATGAGATATTCTCGATTTTGCAAATAAACGTCTCGCACAAACAAGTATTTGTCCCCACTCATAACATCATCAACGCCTAATAAGTCGGCCCTTAGGGCGATGATATCAATTGCTTTGATGCCTGCGCGAACAGCGTAGCTGTCATTATAGCTAAAGGGATCTAAAAAACTGTCAATAAAATTCGAGGGGGCATCACGCAGCGTCGAAGGACCAAAAAACGGCAACATCAAGTATGGCCCCTCGCCAACACCCCAGGTCGCTAGAGTTTGACCGAAATCTTCACCCTGATTTGCGTCTAACCCTGCACTGGTAGCTACGTCCAACAGCCCCCCTATCCCGACTGTGCTATTAATCAGGAGTCTTCCCAGATCGTTGCTAGCTTGGCCAAATTTACCCTGCAATAGGCTATTAATAGAATTAGGAATTTCATCAAGGTTTGAAAAAAAGTTACTAATACCTGTGCGCACAAACTTAGGGGTCAACTTGTCATAAGTAACGGCCACTGGTTTAACAATCAGAGGATCTAAAACCTCAAAATTAAATTCATATACCTGTCGATTTAGATCCTCTAGAGGGTCGATGTCCTGAGGTTCATCTGTCCAAGCTACACTCGACATAAAAATCAACATTACTGTAATTAGCGGTCTTAACATTAGCTACTCAATATCCTTTTTAAACTATTTAGCGTAAGTAAATTATACGTGAGACTGAAATATTAAGTGCCTTTGTTTTTAATGCTGCCAAAGAATTAAGAAGCTCAATTCATTAACAGCATCACAATTCAGTCAAAAGATCGCTGTAGCTTATCATTTAACTCAGTCCAACGCTTTATTAGACGCTTTGCTGAGACCGGCTGGCGAGTCTTTAATTGCTGTGCAAACAAAGACACTCTGAATTCTTCTACCAACCACCGATAATCAAATACCGCCTCTCTTAAATCCAGAGTTAATGTATAAACATCTAGATCCTTTTCATTTAGTGGTTCAATCAATTGAAGTATCTCTTTGACGTAACCTTTGTCCTTCTCAGGCTGAGATGATAGCTTATCGATTCTCAACCCTATCGCCTTAATAAATCTTGGATACTGCTGTATATCCTCGGCCTTACTTTGCTCTAATGTTAAAGGGGAAAATAGCCAGTCTACTTGCTCTTTAATATCAACCCTGGCGTTTTCTGCTAATGCCCCCATTCCCCGCAACTGCTGTTGCTGCTGATGAAGAGGTGTAAGCACTGATTCAAGAGCGGCCCCATGCTGCTGAGCAAGATAAACAACATCTCCTATACCTTTTTGAAATGCTTCATTAAACTCACTCTTGCTCCTGAGCACCAATCCGTTTGAGAATAATCCCTGCTGAAAACTAGCTTTGATTATCGCTTGAACAAGCTGTTCTCTTGGTGGTAAGCCAGCGGCCTTTAAGTCTAAGTCTTTCCCTTTCAGTATATTTTTTAACAGATACTTAACCTGTTCACGACCCTTTAGCTGTGCGAGCCTAAGCTGTCCATTAATCGTTATTGCCTCAGCCAACAATGGGTTGTCAATCAGCTCAATAGCGACAGAGTCTTTATGATCTCTTAGTGCAGGCCAGGCTTTGATTATCATAGCACCTCGAGGTAAAGCCACTTCAAAGGGCAACTCATCAAAATCCCACTCAGTAATATTACTGCGGGTAATGGTATTTTCCGGTGATTCATCTAAGCTTTTGCTAATGCGCTGTTTAAATTGCTGTTGCAACTGGCTTAAGTTTCTTGCCATACCAATGACATTGCCCTGCTCATCTTGCAGGATGAAGTTCATTTGATACCAAGAATCTAGACCGTCAGGATTCCAAGCATCAAGCGGAATTTTTGTCCCAGTCAATTTCAGCAATTGCTCGCCTAGGACCTCAACTATGGACCTGTCTTGAGCTCCTACCTTTGTTAGGACTTGGTCTACGTAATCAGGAACAGGAACGAAATCGCGACGGATATTTTTCGGCAACCCTTTTAGCAACGCGACGCACTTGTCTCGCAACATTCCTGGTACTAACCAGTCAAACAAATAACGGGGCAGCTGGTGCAGCATAGCAACTGGAACTAGCAAACTGACCCCATCCTCCGGATGTCCTGGCTCAAATCGGTAACGTAAATTGAAGGCAAAATCCTCGTGTACTAAATTCTGAGGGAACTGCGCTTCTTCATCCCCCGATAATCCCCTGAGAATAAGCGAACTCTTGTCCAAAAATAGCAGTTTAGGATTCTCTTTTTCAGACTCCTTTCGCCACTTTTCAAAGGAGGGCAAGTTGTAAATAGATGAAGGCACTCGCTCATCGTAATGATTAAAAACAACTGTTTGCTCTGCAAGTAAGTCTCTACGCCGGAATCGATTCTCCATTTCTTCAAGCTCTGAAACCAACCCAAGGTTATGCGCATGAAATAATCCCTTACCACTGTAGCCATTCTCTACCAAAGCTTGTTGAATAAATACTTTTCTCGCCTCTGTTGGAGCGATCTTTCCAAATACTACACGCTTGCCTTCAACAATATTCAGCCCAAATAACGTCTGCCTTTCTTTTGCCATCACCTGGCCTGAGCGTTGATGGTAAAAAGGCTCACTGTGGGATTTTTTAACTAAGTGCGAGGCTAATGACTCCAGCCATTCAGAATCTATTTTGGCGGCATTCAACGCGTACTGTTTGGAGGTTTCCATGAGAGAACCTGCCATTATCCACTTCGGTGGTTTTTTACTTAATCCGGACCCCGGGAATACAAAAAACTTGCGATTGCGAGTACCTAGAAACTCCCACTTGTCTTCTCGCACACCAATCTGTCCCAATAATCCGGACAATACCGCTCGGTGTATTGCTGAGTAATCAGCTGCATTATGGTTTTCTTTAAACTGCAATTCTCGGCATGCTCTGTGTAACTGGTGATGTAAATCTCGCCATTCACGCATTCGGACAAATGACACGTATTGAGATCGACAGTATTTACTGTATTGACCCGTAGATAAGTCCTGTCGCTTCTCCTCGAAATGATTCCACATATTGAGTAGAGACATAAAATCGGAATCTGTGTCTTGCCATTGCTTGTGAGCCAAATCAGCCGCCTGCTGTTTGTCCCCAGGCCTTTCCCTTGGATCTTGGATACTCAGACCACTAGTAATGATGATTAACTCAAGGAGGGATCCATTGCGGCTTGCCTCTAATATCATTCTTGCAAAGCGCGGATCGACCGGGAGTCCAACCAGCTGTTTTCCTATTGATGTCATTTTCCCAGAAGCCGTAACTGCCTGTAGCTCCTCTAAGAGTTTATAGCCATCATTAATTAATCGATTATCAGGAGGATCTATAAAAGGAAAAGCACGAATATCACCAATACGCAGGTGGAGCATCTGCAAAATAACTGCGGCCAAATTTGTCCGAACAATTTCAGGGTCGGTAAAAGGACTTCTAGCATCGAAGTCCTCAGATGAATATAGTCTGTAACAAACACCATCACTCACTCGCCCACAGCGACCTGCGCGCTGATTTGCGCTGGCTTGGGAGATAGCCTCTATCGGAAGACGCTGAACCTTCGTTCTGAAGCTATAACGAGATACACGAGCCCGCCCGGTATCAATTACAAAACGAATTCCTGGCACAGTGAGTGATGTCTCTGCAACATTGGTACTTAGAATCACTCTACGCCCCTTATGAGGCTTAAAGATTTTGCTTTGCTCTGCTAGCGTCAATCTCGCATAAAGTGGGACGATTTCAGTATGTTTTAACTGAGCACGACGAAGCGCTAAACTTGCTTCACGAATTTCCCTTTCTCCGCTCAAAAAAACCAAAACATCTCCTTGCTTCTGATTCTCCTGAATATCTCTCAAGCAATTCACTATCTCTTGGTCGCGTTCACCTTCAAAAATCTCAGGTCCACTGTAAATAACCTCTACTGGGTAAGTTCTCCCAGAAACCTCTACCACTGGTGCATTATTGAAGTGGGAAGAGAACTTCTCTACATCAATAGTTGCAGAGGTAATAATGAGCTTTAGATCTTTACGTTGAATTAATAGGTTTTTTAAATAGCCCAGTAAAAAATCTATGTTCAGACTTCGTTCATGAGCCTCATCAATGATGATAGTGTCGTATTTGGTAAGATATCTATCTCGCTGAATCTCTGACAATAGAATGCCATCAGTCATCAGCTTAATAATACTCTCAGAAGATGTTTTGTCGGCAAATCTGACTTGATAACCAACAGCAGAACCAAGCGGCGTCTTTAATTCTTCAGCGATTCGCTCAGCGACGGTTCTCGCTGCAATCCTACGTGGCTGGGTATGACCTATAAGCCCTCGTACTCCCCGCCCTGCCTCGATGCATATTTTAGGGATTTGGGTGGTCTTTCCAGAGCCAGTCTCTCCAGCAATCACGACAACCTGATTATTTTGTATCAATTCTTTAATTTCGTCGGCACGATCGGATACAGGTAATTCTGGATATTCAACTACTGGTAATTTTTTCCGCCGAGACTCGACATGGTCTTGAGATCGTATGGCGGCTTTACGCCATTTTTGCCAATCTTTTAAAATATCTTTATCAAGCACTAGTGCCTTTCGTAGCCTTATTAGCCCTTGCCCTAACCGAAATTCATCACCCGTTGCTACTTCCTGAGAAAGCACAGTGCTGAATAAATCAATTTGATCAATAGAGGTTGGGGGGTCAACCGGAAGACAGAAAGTACTGGGATACTGCATAAAAGATTGCTACTCACCCGACTCCAGCCACACGCAGGACCCGCTAGCAGATTTGATATCCTCTAGCTTTTTGTGGTGAGCTGCTAATTCACTATCGTTTGCTCTAATAACCCTGATAGGCTTCCTATCTTTTGGCAATCGTCGAATGGTTGAGGCCGTATTGATTTCCCCACTTTCAGAATTTTCTTGTTGGTTGATATTTAAATTCACCTGCCCACCTGTCATGAGAAGATAAACGTCAGCAAGAATTTCAGAATCAAGCAGAGCCCCATGCAGGTCTCTTTGAGAATTATCTACCCCATAACGCTTACACAATGCATCTAGACTATTTTTTTGTCCTGGATGCTTTTGTCTGGCGAGCCCCAATGTATCAATAACTCGACAGCTAGACTCCAACAGCGGTGTCTTTTTACCAAGCTTTTTGAGCTCGTGATTGATGAAGCCAAGATCAAAAGGTGCGTTGTGAATAATCAATTCAGCACCATCTAAAAAATCAAGAAACTCAGAACTTATTGCCGAAAATACAGGCTTATCTTGAAGATACTCATCAGTTATTCCATGAACCTCCATAGCACCTTCATCAACCTTACGCTCGGGGTTGATGTACTGATGATAATGTCGTCCAGTCAATTTTCTATTAACCATTTCGACACAACCGATCTCAATAATTCGATGATCTTGGGAGGTTTCTAAACCAGTGGTCTCAGTATCTAAAACAATTTGTCTCATTGGCTACACAACTATAAATGATTATTTGTCTGCGGTTTATGGTTTACCTTAAGGCTAAAGTTCATCAATGCCTTGATTAGCTAATTGATCAGCTAATTCATTCTCTGGGTGGCCGCTGTGGCCTTTAACCCATCGCCAGTCTATCTTATGTTCTACAATCAATACATCGAGTTTTTTCCACAAATCAACGTTTTTCACAGGCTTTTTACTTGAAGTTTTCCATCCTCGCTTTTTCCAATTAGGCATCCACTCTTGAATCCCTTTCAAAACATAGGTCGAGTCCGAGGTTAGAGTGACGTCACAGGGGCGTTTCAATGCTCCTAGAGCTTCTATAACTGCGGTCAATTCCATTCGATTATTAGTGGTGTCTTGCTCGCCACCAAATAAAGTTTTTTCTTCGCTACCAAATCTCAACAAGGCACCCCAGCCACCTGGCCCAGGATTTCCTCTGCAGGCTCCATCAGTAAAAATTTGAACATGACTCATAAATTATCCTGTATTTTTATCGCTTCAACTTAGTATGTACCTATCGTTTGCTTTTCTTTGATCCAATCGAATGGCTCGCAGATCTGGGAATATGTCCTCGAGCAGCTGACTTCCAATTAAGAGAGGAACTTACAACGCCACGGCCTACTCTTTTGACTCCATGGATCATGTAAAAATTACCCAATGGAAAGGTAATGCTTTGGCAGAACTGATCCCAGGTCTTTTTAGGTCGTTGATTTGGATCGGATTCAAGGTTTTTTTCACTGCTACGATAACGGAAAGGCCAACGATAAGCCCCATGGTTAATTTCTGCCACCTCAAAATTTAATAAACTTAGCCAGTCGAGCAATCGCCCCGCGCGCAAACTATGAAACTGATACCAAGGGTAACTGCGCAAAAATTGTAGTGGCAACTTTGTCAACCCTAAGGGACCCAACGGATTCATTACACAAATTAGCAAGTGACCTCCTGGGGCTACCACTCTGCATGCTTCTGCCAAAACAGACTGCGGAGACACTGAAAACTCTAAGGTATGTTGCAGTAAAACCACATCAACAACATCCGAAGGCAACGGAAGTTCCGATAGATCGGAGATAGCGGAAGCACCTGTAGGTCCATTTGATGATTGAATATTAAACCTGTGAATTTGGGAAAAACTTTGTCCAACATCTTTGTCTGATGTCAGGCCTAAGTGCATAAATCTATACCCTGGCAAACTGGCATACTTTGTTGAGAATATGCGCTGTTCTTCCCGTAAAATATAAGAAGCAAAATCAGTCTTCGCCCACTGATCAAGATCTTTGGCAGTGGATGCTAACCCTTTAATTGAGCGTTTATCTAACAATATTTTATATTCTCATAGTCTATATCAATAAATGAGCTGATTATGATCACTCTAGTCTGTAGATATTATGGCGGTTGCTCTACATAAACACCACTGTACATGTTTCTTACTAGAAGTAATGGAAATTTCCCATAGAAACCGCGTATAAAGCCAGCTTGGACTGTCGCTCTATTTAATTGTTTAATAGTACTAACATCGCTACAATCTCGCGCTGAAACTTGCACTAAAAAATGGCCACTTCAATTGATTACGCTTAAAAATCCAATTCTTGTTAGTATCAGTGCAGTAGTTTTGATCAGTCTATCTGCATGCTCTGGTCTTTCTGGTTCAATACCAATACAAACTCAAACCTCACAAAGTAAAGACGCCGAAGATTTTGCCTCATCAGAAAAAACAATTTCTGAAAATCTCCAACCTATTGTTCCTGACGATAATCCAGAGCCTATCGCTGTGCAACAGGTTGTCGAAAAAGCTCCCGAGGAACCCGAATTTTGGCAGAAAATTAGAGATGGCTACCAATTGGATCTATCAGATTTACCGCTTAAGGTTCAAAAACAGCGTGACTGGTATCTTGAAAATCCAAACTACTTACGTATTGTGTTTAAAAGGGCCGAGCCCTTTATTTTTTATGTCGCTGACCAGTTAGACACGGCCGGACTACCTCTAGAACTTGTCTTCCTCCCGATTATTGAAAGCACTTACGATCCACTTGCCTATAGCCCTAGCCATGCGGCTGGCTTATGGCAATTCATTCCATCCACTGCTCGTCAGTTCGGTCTAGAGCGCGACCGCTGGTATGACGGCAGACGTGATGTTGTTCAGTCTACTGAGGCTGCAATAACTTATTTGTCTTATCTACACCGTCGCTTTGACGGCGACTGGCTACTAGCTCTCGCAGCATATAACTCTGGAGAGGGTTTCGTCAGTAAGTCTATTCGCCGTAATTTGAGAGAAGGTAAACCAACGGACTTTTGGAATGTGAAATTACCCCGAGAAACAAGAAATTATGTTCCTCAGTTATTAGCCTTAGCTTCAATTATTAGTGATCCGAAAAAATACAATGTCACCCTGCCCGAAATTCCTTTTGAGCCCTATTTCACTTCTGTGCAAGTCAATCATCAAATAGCTTTATCGACAATTATAGATGTCAGCGGTGTGTCTCCATCCCTATTTACGCAACTTAACGCTGCGTATCGGCGATCTATTACGCCTCCAGAGGGTAGTTATCAAATCCTATTACCCCGCGCTAATGCCAAAGATTTTCGTCATTTCATTAATACAACAAACCCACGAACATGGATTCCTCACAAAGAATATATTATTGCTAGCGGGGACACTTTGTCTCACATAGCACTGCGTTTTAATGTGCCTGTCAGTTCAATCAAGAAAAGAAATGGTCTCTTAGGTGACCGCCTTACTATCGGGAATACTCTCTATATTCCTGAAGGAGACGGAGAAGCCATGGTCGTTCCTAAAATTATGCGCTACAAGACCATAAGCCATATCGTAACCTCAGGCGATACCTTGTCATCATTAGCTGTAAAATACGGGACATCAGTTCGAGATCTGCGCGCGCAAAATGGACTGAACAGTGAATTAATTAGAATTGGTCAGGCTCTCGATATTCTTGTACCCAGCGCCTCTACAAAAAGCACAAAATTAAGACGTCTTTTCTATACCGTTAAATCTGGTGACTCCTTGTATTTGATTGCTAAAAAGTTCTCCTTGCTAATAAGTGACATTACACGTTGGAATAAAATTAGCCGTGAAGAGTATCTGCAACCAGGGCAAAAATTAACTCTCTTCATCAACCCTCGAATTATCTAGCGTCGCTTTATCATTAAACAAAAAAAGAGACGGCAAAACCGTCTCTTTGATCTGGACTTAAACTCAAATTTTGAATCTACTGAACAATCTCGGTATCTGCTCTTACCATGGCTTCAAAAGCCTGTATATCTCGATTACCATTTATTGAGAGAGTTGCAGAAGCCAGACTAGCCTTCTCGGTATTAGAGAGCACTGATACGTCTCCGGGAGTTACTTTGACTAGTGAGCTAACTATAAGATCTCCTGACGAGGTAGAGAACGTTTGTACAAAACTATCCCCCTTAGGAACCGGCAAACTAAACATCTTTGCATTAATCTCAGAATTGACGTCTCTACTGCGCCTGGTCATTGACATTCCAACTTGCCAATCAAGGCCTTCACTCTTTGCAACAATCTCTACGGTTTCCCCCGCCTCAACTCTCGCTGCTAGAGCTGCACCCTTATCAGCAAGAGTTTTCTCGACTAACTGCTGTGTGTAAGTAACTTCAAGAAGGTCGCGCACTTCCGCAAGCTCTTGTTGGCGAGCTTCATAGTACTCATTAAGCTTTACTACCACATAACGGTCACTACCAAGATCTATAACTTCACTCGCGAACTTGTCCTCAACCACCTCCGCACTAAACGCTGCCCTAATCACACTAGGGATTGCAGTGATACCCTCACCTCCAGCCTGAGTAAAGGCTTCTGATGTCACCATCTCTAGCCCAACATCCTCTGCAACTTCAGCGAGAGACTCGGCATTGAAGCTTAATTCTTTAAGTAATTCGAGCTTAGCCACCAGTGTTTCGGTCGTTGCCTCCATCATCAGATCTCGCCTAATACGAGGAGTTTCTTCCGCTAAGACAAAGCTCTGCTGTTGAATATCCAATAATTTGATAAAATGGGTACCTGAATCGGTTTGCACGGGATTCGACACAGACCCTACACTCAAACTTTTTAACGCCTTTTCAAACTCTTCTGGAAATGTATCACCAGAGGTATAACCTAGATCACCACCTGTCTCAGCTGAACCAAAATCAGCAGAATACTCACTCGCAAGTCGAGAAAAATCTTGACCTTCATCTAATTTTGCCTGAATCTCGGCAACTAATTCATCCGTAGGATCTTCCAAAAGAATATGAGCCGCCTGTCGTGATTCAGCCATATCACGGGATAGAATCTCTTCTTCAAATCGAGCAGTGACTAATTCTTCAGTAATAAGCGTCGGGTCAGCAAGTAGATCGGAACTAAGTTCGATATAATCCACACTAACTTTTGGCTCAGTTTGGTAAGAAGCCTTATTCGCTTCATAAAATTCGTTAACTTGAGCTTCAGACAGGGTAATCGATGACCTAATTTCATCCGCAGGTACGGTTAGATAATAATAGTTTCTCTGTTGCTCAGTCACGGCGGCTAAGGCTGCCAACTCACCATCAGTAGTGAACGCTGTATCCGTTAACCCCTGAACTAGCTGCTGAATAAGCATGTCATTCTTAACCTGTTGCTTGAATTCAGCACTGGTATATCCCTGGTTTGAAATGGCAAACTTGTAGAGATCTTGATCAAAAACACCATCCGTTTGGAAGCTCTCAATGGCTAAGATATATTGGTCAACCTCTCTTGGAGACACCGTCATGCGACGGTCGCCAGAGGCTTGCACTAATAACTGACGACTAATGAGTTGCTCTACAGCGCTAGGCCGGATCAAACTATCATCCAGCATAGAAGGATCTAACCCTTCGTTTTCAGAAAGAATGCGTTGTTTTTGCCGACTGATAGACCGCAATACATCAATCTCTCTAACAATTTCCCCTCCTACTACAACTGCTGCATCGCCTGAATTTCCAGTCAAGAACATCGTCCCCGTTCCTGAAAAAGCAAATATAAAGCCTATGACTATTACAATGCCGAGCGCAAGACTGCGCATATTAGTTCTAAAGCTATCTAACATTCCATTTTCCCTAGTATTAAAAAAGGCGCATCAAAGATGCGCCTTTCAGACCTGGGATATTCATTAAGAATTTCCCAGACGAGTATTAATTTACCGCGTCTTTTAAGGCCTTTCCAGCCTTGAAGCTTGGTACATTTGCCGCCGCAATCTGGATTTCAGCACCAGTCTGAGGATTACGTCCAGCACGCGCTGCACGGTGCTTGACTGAGTATGTTCCGAAGCCAACCAAAGAAACTTGGTCGCCATTTTGTAATGCGCCAGTAATTGCACCAATAGCAGAATCTAGTGCGCGTCCAGCAGAAGCTTTTGAAATGTCTGCGCCAGCAGCGATAGCATCAATTAAATCAGATTTATTCACGGTATTCCCCTTTTTTTTTCTAGAAGTGATATTCGTTAATTAGGCGCACTCAGTTCCTTGTGGCAACGCCAGTAACAAGCCAAGTTGCAGTCCCTGTGTACTTTATACCAATAGCAACCGCATCGGGTCAAGCAGTCTCTTTAAAATTACTGTAAATAGTTCAAACCTAGTGTGTACTTGGCCTCTGATTGGCCAAATTTGTATTATTTGGACCACTAGTTTCTACAAACTCTGACTCACTTAGAGGTTTTGGCTGTACCTCTAGAGCGATCTCTAGAACTTCGTCAATCCATTTGACCGGACAAATTTTTAAATCCGCTTTAATATTCTCTGGTATCTCTTTTAAATCACTCGCATTGTCATGAGGAATAATCACCGTTCTGATGCCTCCACGATGCGCCGCCAATAGCTTTTCTTTCAAGCCACCAATTTTTAGCACCTGCCCTCGCAGAGTAATCTCACCTGTCATGGCAACATCGGCTTTCACTGCAATCCCTGATAAAACCGAGACCAAAGCCGTACACATACCGACACCGGCAGAAGGCCCATCCTTAGGGGTAGCGCCTTCTGGAACGTGGATGTGCAAGTCGTTGGTTTGGTAAAAGTCACGGCGTATGCCCAGAGCCTGAGCTCGACTGCGAACCACTGTTAACGCCGCTTGAATTGATTCCTGCATTACATCTCCCAGAGAGCCAGTCTTAATCACTTTGCCCGTACCCGGAATAGCAGAGGTCTCTATTGTAAGCAATTCACCCCCTACTTGAGTCCACGCTAGGCCAGTAACCTGCCCTATTTGATTCTCAGCCTCGGCTCGACCAAAATCAAACCGGCGGACACCCAGCATTTCTTCTAGCTCACCAGAATCCACCCGGTCAATCATCGCGTCCTTAACACGCACATGTTTGGTCACCGTCTTTCGACAAATTTTCGCTATATCCCGCTCTAGCCCGCGCACACCAGACTCTTTGGTGTAGTAACGAATAGTGTCTTTCAAGGCATCTTCAGTAATTTCAAGCTCTGAGTCTTTTAAGCCATTGGCTTTCAGTTGCTTTGGAACAAGGTACTTTTCTGCTATTTTCACTTTCTCGTCCTCGGTATAGCCGGGAATTCGGATAACCTCCATCCTGTCTAATAGCGGGCCCGGTATATTCATCGAGTTGGCTGTGCAAATAAACATTACATCTGACAGATCATAATCAACCTCTAAATAGTGATCATTAAACGTATGGTTTTGCTCTGGGTCGAGAACCTCAAGCAGAGCTGATGCTGGATCTCCTCTCTGATCCATTCCCATCTTATCTATTTCATCAAGAAGAAATAACGGGTTCTTTACCCCAACCTTTGAGAGTTTTTGAATCAACTTGCCTGGTAAAGAACCGATATAAGTTCTTCGGTGTCCTCTAATCTCGGCCTCATCCCTGACTCCGCCCAGGCTCATCCGGACAAACTTTCTGCCTGTGGCTCTTGCGATAGACTCTCCCAAGGATGTTTTGCCGACTCCGGGCGGACCCACTAGGCAAAGAACGGGACCTTTTAGTTTCTTTACGCGTTTTTGTACTGCCAAAAACTCAAGAATTCGCTCTTTAACTTCTTCTAAACCATGGTGATCTTGATCGAGCGTTTCTTCAGCATTGTTCAAATTATGTTTGATGCGTGTCCGCTTCTTCCAGGGCACACTCGTCATCCAATCAATATAATTCCTCAATACTGAGGCCTCCGCTGACATTGGAGACATCATCTTAAGTTTATTTAGTTCAGATTTTGCTTTTTCAAGCGCAGCCTTAGGCATTCCTATTTGATTAATTTTAGTTTCGAGTTGATCAAGCTCTGATACGCCCTCTTCAGTATCACCAAGCTCCTTCTGTATCGCTTTCATTTGTTCATTCAAATAGTACTCTCGCTGACTCTTCTCCATCTGCTTTTTAACTCGTCCGCGAATGCGTTGCTCTACTTGGAAAAGATCAATTTCGGCCTCCATGGAACTCATCAAGTGCTCAAGCCTCTGGGTCAAATCAGCTATCTCGAGCACTTCCTGCTTTTGCTCAAGAGATAATGACATGTGCGACGCAACGGTATCAGCCAACCTATTGCCATCCTCTATCGCAGTAACAGTCGCTATTACCTCAGAGGGGATCTTCTTGCTTAGATTGACGTACTGTTCAAACAGGTTAGTAGTTGAGCGCATAAGAGCATCAGACTCATCCTCTGGTAGGTCATTACTCGAAAGCTCTTGCGCAGAAGCTTTGATAAAATCATCTTCTTGAAATGCATTTAAAATACTCACTCTACCCAAGCCTTCAACGAGGACCTTGAGCGTCCCGTCAGGAAGCTTTAGCATCTGCAATATGGTTGCAAGAGTTCCAACCTGATAGACATCATCAACACCTGGGTCATCTTCGGATGGATCTTTTTGAGCTACGAGAACAATCTGCTTGTCGGCCTCCATAGCGCTTTCTAAAGCGAGAATAGATTTCTCTCGACCGACGAACAACGGAACCACCATATGCGGATATACAACAACATCTCGCAACGGTAAAAGGGGGAGAACAGACATGTTAGCCTCAGACTTCGATGAAACCATTATTACCTCAGTATTTTTAAAGTTACTTGATCACGTATGTAGATCGATCTTTCATTTATATTGGGACGAAAAATCAAATAACAACTGATTTTCCAATCTGATTATCAATATTAAGAGGCTTTTTTATACTTAATAAAAAAGGCGACTCACGTCGCCTTTCTTCATACTTCGTCAGAAGCTACTTTTTTTTGCTCCGACTTCTCATACACTAGCATTGGCTCATTCTCGCCATTAATCACTGAAGCATCTACTACCACTTTAATAACATCTTGCTCTGAGGGGATCTTGTACATAGTATCAAGAAGAGTGGTCTCCAAAATGGAGCGTAGCCCCCGAGCACCTGTTTTACGCTCGATCGCTCTCTCGGCAATAGCATCTAGGGCATCATCACGAATATCCAAGTCAACATTTTCCATCGCAAATAATGCTTGGTACTGTTTAAAGAGCGCATTTTTTGGTTGAACCAAAATACTCACAAGGGCTTCTCTATCCAGTTCTTGAAGAGTAGCCACAACAGGTAAACGACCAATAAACTCTGGAATTAAACCATAGCCAATTAAATCGCTCGGCTCCACGTCGAGTAAAGTCTCACCAATCGACTTTTGGGAATCCTTACTATTTACTTGAGCACTAAAACCAATACCGCCTTTTTCGGACCGATCACGGATTACTTTTTCCAAACCCGAAAATGCACCACCGCAGACAAATAAAATATTTGCAGTATCTACCTGTAAAAACTCTTGCTGAGGATGCTTCCGGCCCCCTTGAGGAGGGACTGAAGCAACGGTGCCTTCGATGAGTTTCAATAAAGCCTGCTGAACTCCCTCTCCTGAAACATCGCGCGTAATCGAGGGATTATCAGATTTTCTCGAAATCTTATCAATCTCATCAATGTAGACAATACCGCGCTGGGCTTTGTCGACATCGTAATCACATTTCTGTAAAAGTTTCTGAATGATATTTTCGACATCTTCACCTACATAGCCCGCTTCTGTAAGAGTTGTTGCATCAGCAATCGTGAAGGGAACATCGAGGAGCCGAGCCATAGTCTCCGCCAAGAGTGTTTTACCACTTCCAGTGGGACCAATAAGAAGAATGTTGCTCTTACCTAACTCTACATCTGTTTTGTCAGAGTTAGATTGCTCGCTCACTTGCAATCTCTTATAGTGGTTATAAACCGCCACGGATAGAATTCGCTTTGCACGTTCCTGACCAATAACATATTCATCAAGAATGTTTTTGATTTCAGTGGGTACCGGGAGTTTTTCAGTTGCACTTTCGGACTCAACAGCCTGCGATTCCTCTGAAATTATGTCATTACAAAGGTCTACGCACTCGTCACAAATATATACCGATGGCCCAGCAATTAATCGCCGAACTTCATTTTGGTTCTTTCCACAAAAAGAACAAAAAAGAAGCTTACCGCCATCACCTAAACTTCCGCTATCACTCATTATCCTCTCCCACTAATGGCGCCAAAACCTTGCCACCACAATAAATCTTCTAAGAAAGACTACCTATTCTATATTCTTTTGTCTAGGACCTGATCTACAAGCCCATACTCTTTCGACTCCTCTGCGCTCATAAAATTATCACGCTCAGTATCTTCAGTAACTTTGTCGACAGCTTGGCCGGTATGATGAGCCATTAAGCCATTCAGCTTATCTTTGATCTTTAAAATTTCTTGAGATTGTATATGAATATCGGTAGCTTGCCCTTGAGCACCACCGCTTGGCTGATGAATCATTGTTCTTGCATTTGGAAGACAGAACCTCTTCTCTGGAGCCCCTGCTGCCAGCAAAAATGCACCCATTGACGCTGCCTGACCAATACACATTGTACTGACATCAGGTTTGATGAATTGCATGGTGTCATAGATTGACAGACCCGCAGTCACAGAACCACCTGGCGAGTTGATGTATAGGTGGATATCCTTGTCAGGATTCTCCGATTCCAAGAACAACATCTGAGCGACAATGAGATTAGCCATGTGATCCTCTACCTGGCCGACCAAAAAGATAACTCTCTCTTTCAAAAGCCGTGAGTAAATGTCGTAGGCTCGCTCACCTCTTGAGGTTTGCTCTACAACCATGGGCACAAGACCACTAGCTTCAACGTCTTGACTAACACCTTGTATCTGTTGGAAATTCATTTTTGCCTCACTTTTTTCTGCACGACTTCTCTTACCTGCTCCATATACGACAATCTAGTCACCATCAGATCTAATCGCTCGACCAACCAAAATCGAGCCCGAAACAAAGGTTTAAGCATCTACCCCAGGTTCAGGATCAGGTTTTATGACTTCCTCGTAAGGAAGGCTTTCTTCCTTGACTTTTGCCTTTGATAGAACCAATTCAGTCACTTGATCTTCTAGCACTAGCGCTTCAACTGAGCTCAGCAACTCCGGCTTGCTGTAATAGTAATCTACCACTTCTTGCGGTTGCTCATAGGTTGAAGCAATCTCATCAACTCGAATTCTCACTTGCTCTTCGTCTGGCGTAAGCTCCTCGACCTTTACCACCTCAGAAACAATTAGCCCGAGCGCTGCGCGACGTTCAGCTTTGTCCTTAAACATATCATCTGGCAACATACTTAAGTCTATTTGCTGCCCGCCACCAAACTGCTGGACCATCTGCTGTTTGAGCTGAGTAATTTCATTAGCGACCAATGCTTCTGGCAATTCCACAGAATTCAAATCAAATAATTGGTTCATTACCCTGTTTTTTACCTTGGTACGCACAGCATTTTTTAGCTCACGCTCCATATTTGCTTGTACTTCTTCCCGAAACTTCTCTTCACCGCCTTCTTCAACACCAAAGAGCTTGAAGAATTCATCATCAAGTTTCGGTAATTTCTTAGCTGATACTGAATTAACCTTTACAGCGAATTCTACTTTGGCGCCCTTAAGGTCATCTGCATGGTAATCTTTGGGAAACGAGAGTTTTAAAACGGTCTCTTCACCCCCTGTGAGCCCTTCTAAGCCTTTTTCGAACCCAGGTATCATAGAGTCAGAACCCAATACTAGGTCTTGCCCTTCTGCACTACCTCCATCGAACTCTTTTCCTTTAATCGTCCCTACATAATCAATATTAAGTTGATCGCCCTTTGCCGCCTTCTTTTTTGACTTTTTAAACGTAGATTGTTGGTCACGAAGTTGCTCAATCATCTTCTTAACATCCTTCGCAGTGACATCAGCGACGGGACGAGCAATCTTAACTTTTGACATATCCTTGAGCTTAACCTCTGGAAAAACCTCGAAGACAGCCATGAACTCTAAATCTTGCCCTTCCTTATCAGTAACCTCATCAATGCGAGGCTGACCAACAGGCCGCAATTCTTCTTTTTGGATCGCTTCATAAAAGCTTGAATTGATCACTTCGCCAATAACCTCTTGACGTACGCCTTTACCATAGTGCTGCTTCACGACCTTCAAAGGCACTTTACCTTTACGAAAGCCTTTGATCGTCACTGTCTTAGTCGCTTTCTGCAAGCGAGCAATGACTTCTTGGTCAACTTTTTCGGCAGGCACGCCAATTTTAACTTGCCGCTCTAGACCTGTGCTCGACTCAATAGACACCTGCATGGAATATCCTCATGGTAAAAACATTAAAATTTGGTGCGAAAGGAGAGACTCGAACTCTCACGGGTTACCCCACTGGAACCTAAATCCAGCGCGTCTACCAATTCCGCCACTCTCGCATAGAGATCCTCGAAAACGCAGCACTTTTTTGTGCAAAATAGGAGCTGGTAAGACCCCACCTCTTCGAAGGGCGTGAATTTTGCCACAGCACCCAGTAATCAGCAACTAATTGTGGCTGAAATAATCAGTTTATATCTCATCTTTTTTTGGATATACCGCCGCTACTGCTGAGACCTCACCAAGCCACCCTAGAAGTCTAGTTTGATATTAGACTAGAATCCTCATCTTAATTATCATGGTTAATCGAAAATCGGCGTAAAACTAACTATTTAGAAAGCCTTTAAAACTCAACAACAACTTAAAATGGCTTAAATTGACCAAAAATCTATCGGAGCACGTAAAAAATCTTGCAACACAAGCACAATAAAACGATGATTCCGCCCCTAAAATACAACTAATCGATTATCAAAGTTTATGCCATCTGACAAAAAGCAGGTAAATACGCCTCCCAACTCCCAATCCGTTGCCCTAAGAAACGCATTGGGAAGCTTTGCTACAGGAATAACAGTAGTTACAGCCATAGGGGCAAACGGACAAAAGATCGGCATGACCGTAAATAGCTTCAATTCAGTCTCTCTGAATCCGGCGCTTGTCCTGTGGAGCATAGATAAGAAATCAAACTGTTTTAGCGATTTTATTAAAGCCAAATCTTACGCCATTCATGTGCTAAGTCACGAACAACAGGCTATTTCTGATCAGTTTGCTCTTAGCGGAGAGGATAAGTTTTCGAATTTGCAATGTACTAGTGGACTTAATAACGTCCCAATACTTCCAGACTTTAGCGCATGTTTTGAGTGTAGCATCGAGCATCACTATGAGGGTGGCGATCATATAATATTAGTAGGTAAGGTAATAAAATTTGAGGACAGAGGTAGTCAGCCTCTAGTTTTCTATCGAGGAATTTACACTTCACTTTAGTATATAAATCATTTATTTAAAGTAGCAACGTTATAGACTACATTAAGTTACAAGACACTCTTATTTAACCGTTAAGTTTACGTTGACGTAAACGTCATATTTATTTAAAATAGCCCCTAATTTAGAGCTAAAGGAAAGACTCAGCAATGCATTCCTCAACCGTTACAGTCGAGTACAGTATTAGCGATCTATGCAAAGAGTTCGACATTACAACCCGTACTATTCGGCATTATGAGGATATAGGTCTTCTGAGCCCTTCGCGTCGCGGCCAATCAAGAGTCTATACCCCTTCTGATAGAACCCGGTTACGCCTGATTCTTAGAGGTAAAAGACTTGGCTTATCTCTAGAGGACTCTCGTCAAATTATAGATATGTACGAGCCTGGTAAGACCAATATCAACCAACTAAACACTCTGATCGACGCAATTCGAGTTCAGCGCGCTAAACTCAATCAGCAGCTTGATGATATAAGCAAGCTATTGGAAGACCTCAATAATGCTGAAGCCAACTGTGTTATCGCTCTCAAAACTAATGGACAGAACTAACCTATGAATACCCCCTACCCGACATTGAACTTTAACCTAGGTGAAGACATAGACATGCTTCGTGATAGCGTGTTCCAGTTCTGCACTCAAGAAATTAGCCCACGTGCTGACAATATAGATAAGAGTAACGAATTTCCCATGGATCTGTGGCGCAAATTCGGCGATATGGGGCTCTTGGGGTTAACAGTGGAAGAGCAATACGGGGGCACGGGTATGGGATACCTTGCCCACAGTGTTGCCATGGAAGAAATATCTCGTGCATCAGCCTCTGTTGGTCTGTCTTACGGTGCTCATTCTAACCTCTGCGTTAATCAATTGTATAAGAACGGCACAGAACAGCAGAAGCAAAAATACCTCCCTAAACTCTGCTCAGGTGAGCATATAGGGGCTCTAGCGATGAGCGAACCAGGTGCTGGATCCGACGTAGTCAGCATGAAACTTAGGGCTCAAAAGCAGAATGATCATTATATTCTTAACGGCAATAAGATGTGGATTACTAACGGTCCAGATGCAAACACCTATGTCATATACGCCAAAACCGATACCTCTGCAGGATCTCGGGGAATTACAGCATTTATTGTTGAACGTGACTATCCCGGCTTTTCCCGCCATCAAAAGCTCGATAAATTAGGAATGAGGGGTTCAAACACCTGCGAGTTGGTTTTTAATGACTGCCAAGTGCCCGCAGAGAACGTACTCGGTGGCGAAGGTCGCGGTGTAGCCGTTCTTATGTCAGGCTTGGATTATGAACGCACCGTGCTCTCCGGTGGCCCTGTAGGCATCATGCAGGCCTGTCTAGATGTCGTTCTACCCTACATTCACGACCGCAAACAGTTTGGTCAACCCATTGGGGAATTCCAGCTCATGCAAGGTAAGATCGCTGACATGTATGCGGACTTGAATGCGTCTCGTGCTTATCTTTATGCAGTCGCTAAGGCTTGTGATCTCGGCCAAGACTCTCGTAAAGATGCCGCAGCAGTAATTATGTTTACCGCTGAGAAAGCCACACAGATGGCCCTGCAAGCAATTCAGGCTCTGGGCGGTAATGGCTACACTAATGAATACTCTACCGGGAGATTACTCAGAGATGCCAAGCTCTATGAGATTGGAGCTGGCACCTCTGAAGTGCGCAGAATGCTCATCGGTCGCGAACTATTTAACGAGAGCGTCTAGGAGGTAACCAATGGCCATTATTAAAAGTAAAATAAATACCAATAGTGCCGACTTTACTGCAAATACAGAGAAAATGAAGGGTCAGGTAGACGACCTATGCCTGACTCTTGATAAAATTTACTTAGGTGGCGGTAAAAAAGCCCGTGAACGTCACGTAAACCGCGGTAAATTATTACCCAGAGAACGTGTTCAAGGGCTCCTTGACCCCGGTTCTCCCTTCTTAGAGCTATCGCCTTTAGCAGCTCACAGCGTGTATGACGACGACGTGCCGGCTGCGGGAATTATTACCGGTATAGGCCGGGTTAGTGGCCAGGAGTGCGTAATAGTTGCTAATGACGCTACTGTAAAAGGGGGAAGCTACTATCCTCTTACGGTTAAAAAGCACTTGCGCGCCCAAACTATTGCCGCTGAAAACAATCTACCCTGCATTTATTTAGTCGACTCAGGTGGCGCTAATTTACCCCGTCAAGATGAAGTATTTCCTGATCGAGAGCATTTTGGTCGAATTTTTTTCAACCAAGCCAACATGTCAGCCCGAAATATCCCGCAGATAGCGGCGGTCATGGGCTCCTGCACTGCTGGTGGGGCATACGTGCCGGCGATGGCTGATGAATCGATTATAGTTAAAGACCAAGGCACTATTTTTCTTGCTGGACCACCTTTAGTGAAAGCCGCTACCGGGGAAGTTGTCACTGCCGAAGAATTGGGTGGCGCTGATGTCCACGCACGAACCTCGGGAGTCGCAGATCATCTTGCCAATAACGACCATCATGCTTTAGATCTTGCTCGCAGAGCTGTAGCGCGCCTCAATCGGACTAAGCCAGTGAATGGCGAGCTAATGGAAGCCATAGAGCCCCTTTATAAAAGTGAAGAAATTTATGGCGTTATACCGGCAGACTCCCGGAAATCCTATGATGTTAGAGAAATCATCGCACGAACTGTCGACGGTTCAGATTTCGATGAATTTAAAGCTCTATATGGGACTACCTTGGTCTGTGGGTTTGCCCGTATTTTTGGTTATCCCGTGGGTATTGTTGCTAATAACGGCATTCTTTTTAGTGAATCAGCTCAAAAAGGTGCCCATTTCATAGAGCTCTGTGCCCAACGTAAGATTCCTCTCGTATTCTTGCAAAATATCACCGGGTTTATGGTCGGTAAACAGTCTGAAAATGATGGCATCGCAAAACATGGCGCCAAAATGGTGACCGCTGTTGCAACTGCCAATGTACCTAAATTCACTATATTAATTGGCGGCTCTTTCGGTGCAGGTAATTATGGCATGTGTGGCAGAGCCTACGACCCTCGCTTTATGTTTATGTGGCCAAATGCCCGTATTTCAGTAATGGGCGGAGAACAGGCGGCTGGCGTGCTTGCACAGGTGACTCGAGATAAATATGAAAGAGATGGAACAGACTGGAGTACCGAGGACGAGGCTGCTTTCAAACAGCCGATCATCGATGGTTATGAGCATCAAGGTCACCCCTACTATGCCTCCGCGCGACTTTGGGATGACGGTGTGATTGACCCTGCAGATACTCGTATGGTTTTAGGACTGTCAATTTCAGCAAGTCATAATCGTGTCATTGAGGACACGAAATTTGGCATCTTCAGAATGTAAGCGAACACAACAGCCATTGAGATTTGATTATGGAAAAAATAATCACAAAAATTGATAGTCGCGGTGTTGCCAAGGTTACTTTGAATAACCCAAGCAAGCATAATGCATTCGACGATTATATGATCAACCAACTTTCCAATGCTTTTACAGCCATTGCAGAAAACTCTGACGTACGGCTAATGATTTTAGCCTCTGAAGGACAAAGCTTTTCAGCAGGTGCCGACCTCGACTGGATGAAGCGCATGGCCGCATATTCCTACGAAGAAAACTTAGAGGATGCAAAAGCCTTGGCTGGAATGCTAAAGATGCTAAGCGAAATGCCCCAGCCCACTATCGCTCGCGTACAAGGTGCTGCCTTTGGCGGAGCTCTTGGATTGATTAGTTGTTGCGATATAGCGGTAGCCGCAACAACAGCAAGCTTTGCTCTTAGTGAGGTTAAAATTGGTTTGGTACCAGCAACCATAAGCCCTTATGTAATAGCGGCTATTGGAGAACGCTATGCAAAGCGTTATTTTATGACTGCAGAACGCTTTGATAGCAATACTGCTCTGCAAATGAGCCTAGTTCATGAAACAGTTGAAGAGCAGCAATTGGACAAAAAAATAGAACAAGTTGTCTGTTCAGTGCTCAACAATGGTCCTGAAGCTGTCGCTGCTGCCAAACAGCTCATTTCCACGGCGAGCGGCAAGGCTATCGACTCTTCCTTGATTGAACACACCTGTGAGGTAATTGCCGGCATTCGGGTAAGTGCTCAGGGACAGGAAGGCTTAAGCGCCTTTTTAGAGAAACGACAGCCCAACTGGTTAAAGGACTAACCCCAGCATGTTTAAAAAAATACTTATTGCTAATCGCGGTGAAATCGCCTGCCGAATTATTAAAACGTCAAAAAACATGGGGGTTGAAACCGTAGCTGTCTACAGTGACGCTGACCGTGACGCACTTCATGTCAAAATGGCGGATCAGTCTATCTATATAGGCCCATCTCCCGCCAGCGAGTCTTATCTAGCGATTGAAAAGCTCATTGCCGCTGCATTGGAAAGCGGCGCTGAGGCAATCCACCCTGGCTATGGGTTTCTGTCCGAAAACGCCGACTTTTGTCGTCAGTGTGGGAAACACGACATTACATTTATCGGCCCGCCTCTCGAAGCCATCATGTCTATGGGTTCAAAGTCTGCGGCCAAGACAATCATGGCAAAAGCCGGTGTACCTCTCATCCCCGGCTACCATGGCGATAATCAAGACCCCAAGACTCTAAAAAAGGAAGCAAATATATTAGGCTACCCTGTTTTACTCAAAGCGGCAGCTGGGGGCGGTGGCAAAGGGATGCGTGCAGTCCAGACTGAGGCTGACTTTGATGAAGCGCTGGATGCGGCCAAACGAGAGGCTATGAGCAGCTTTGATGATGACATTATGCTGGTCGAGAAGTTGGTGCTTCAGCCACGCCATGTGGAAATTCAAGTATTTTGCGATAGCCATCAAAATGCCGTTTATTTGTTTGAGCGAGATTGTTCCCTTCAGCGACGTCACCAAAAGGTCATTGAGGAGGCCCCTGCACCGGGAATGACAGAAAAGCTTAGGCAAAAAATGGGTGAGGCGGCAATCAAAGCCGCACAAGCTATTAAGTACGAGGGTGCGGGCACGGTTGAGTTTTTGCTTGATAGTCGCGGTGAATTTTTCTTTATGGAGATGAATACTCGCCTACAGGTAGAGCACCCTGTCACAGAAATGATTACAGGGCAGGATCTTGTCGCCTGGCAACTAAGGGTTGCAGCAGGTGAACCTCTGCCCTGCACCCAGAACGAGTTATCCATTACTGGCCATGCCTTTGAGGCACGAATTTATGCCGAGGATCCTAATCATGACTTTTTGCCAGCAACTGGCACACTAAAGGTTCTTAATCCTCCTGCGGAAAATAATTATGTGCGGGTTGATACTGGTGTCGTTGAAGGAGATAAAGTCAGTATCTATTACGATCCGATGATTGCTAAGTTAATTGTATGGGGCAATGATAGAGCTCAGGCGTTGAACCGCTTAACTGATGCACTTGCCAAATATCGTGTTACTGGTGTAACAACGAATATTGGCTTTCTGTATAACTTAGCTACCAGTACCGCATTTCGGGGTAGTGCCGTCGATACGAGTTTTATTGAACAAAACCATGACGAGATATTCCGCCTGCGGGATGCTGATATTGAGTATGCCGCTCCTTTAGCTGCATCAGCGGTGATGAATTTACGCCAGGGCCAAGCAGTACAAACCGCACAAAGGTCCTCAGACCCCAACTCACCTTGGCATCTAACCACAAGCTGGGGATTGCCCAAACCTATGCTCGGGTTACAAATACAACAGTGAGCGCTACATAGCGGCAAGTAATCTCACTAATTTATCTAACAGCAAGCTGATGGTTACGGATGAGGGATTTGATCTGTTTACCCCGGAAGGTTATTTCAACTGCAGTGAGATAAAGCCTGACTTGGGTATGGACAACCAAAATGCAGTTAACAGTAGCCTAAAAGCGCCAATGCATGGCTCTGTTGTAGATCTTTTAGTAGACGTCGGTGATATGGTCAAAAAAGGTGACACTTTAGTCGTCATGGAAGCAATGAAAATGGAACATACGATAGTCGCTCCAGCCGACGGCACAGTTAGTGAGTTCTTCTTTGAAAAAGGGGCTCTAGTGGAGAGTGATGCTACACTTCTCGCATTTGAGGCTAATGATTTATGACCTATCCTGAGAAAGTAAAAGTTGTCGAGGTTGGCCCTCGCGATGGCCTACAAAATGAGAAAACAGCTCTTGATACCGAGACTAAACTGCACCTGATCAGTCAGCTAGCTGATGCAGGACTTAAAAACATTGAGTCTGGTAGTTTCGTCAGCCCTAAGTGGGTACCTCAAATGGCTGGGAGTGATGAGGTTTTTGAAGCGATAAACAGTCATATCCAGCCTATTTACCCAAACACGATCTTTAGCGCATTAACACCTAACGATTTTGGTATGGATCGAGCCATAGAATGCGGCGTCAAAGAAGTGGCCGTTTTCGCTGCGGCTTCTGAGAGTTTCAGTCAGAAAAACATCAACTGTTCTATTAAAGAAAGTCTAGAACGCTTCGTGCCTGTGATGACAAAAGCTCACAGAAGTAACATTCCTGTGCGCGGCTATGTCTCTTGTGTTTTGGGGTGTCCCTACGAAGGTTCAATTGCCCCCCCTCAGGTAGAAACAGTTACACAGGAACTTTTAGACATGGGCTGCTATGAAGTCTCTCTTGGTGACACAATTGGTATTGGAACACCCGCATCTACGTCTAAACTTTTGACTAGATTGTTAAGCAGTATTCCAACAAGCAAGCTAGCGATGCACATGCATGACACCTATGGCCAGGCTCTGGCCAATATCTTAATCTCTCTACAAATGGGTATTTCAGTCTTTGATAGCGCCGTCGCTGGGTTAGGGGGTTGCCCTTATGCTAAGGGCGCTTCCGGCAATGTTGCGACTGAGGATTTAATCTACATGCTTGACGGTTTGGCGATCGAACATGGTGTGGATATGCAAAAACTATTAAAGGCAAGTACTACGATTTCACTTAAACTAAACCGAAACAATGGATCCAAAGTTTCTCGTGCTTATTCATCCCCATAGTTAAACGAACTTTTTACTCAGTCAATGTTCGCATATACTCAACATCGTCTAGCACAACCCTAGGTCTACTAATGCACACTTTAGTCATCTACTTAAGATTGACCTTAATTACAGCGATTTTTATAACCCAACCTGTCTTGAGCCAAATCCTAGACGCTAAATCACTAAATAGTGACAAGGATGGGCAAGCTATTTTAATTGAGGGGTCAGGCACCTATCACCGTCAGATATCCACCGATCAGTCAGTCGCACAAAACTTTTTCGACCAAGGGCTGAGGTATGCTTGGGGTTTTTACTTCCCAGAATCAATAGCGTCCTACCAGCGGGCCGCTATGAGCGATCCCACACACCCAATGATCTACTGGGGACTAGCCCACGCAATGGGCCCAAACCCAAATAGTCGATATTCAGGGATGCCTGATGATCCTAAATCTGAGGGTTTAAGAGCCATAAAAAAAGCACTCAAGTTAATCCAAAATGCCAGCGTAATCGAGCAGGATATGATTAAAGCCCTGTTTGTCCTGTACGACAAAGACTCCATTGGCGATGACCATCAACGGGATCTGGCTTATATCCAAGCGGCCAAACAATTACAAAAAAAATACCCTAATGACCCTGACATCGCATCCCTTTACGCCGCCTCATTTATGAATGTAGGTCGCTGGAATTACTGGAAGCACGATGGATCACCTGTTGGAGACACGGGGAAGATTGCCGAAATGCTCGAACGAACTCTAGCTTCACACCCAGATCACCCTGGTGCGAATCATTTGTATATTCACCTTATGGAAGCCTCAAGGGAGCCCCAGCGTGCATTAGATTCAGCTAATCGGCTTGCAGCGACCATGCCAATGGCCGGTCATATGGTGCATATGCCATCGCATATCTATGTCCGAGTAGGCCAATTTGAAAAAGCCGTAGCTAGTAATGTGGAATCTCAAAAAGTAGACAAAGAATTCTTAGAAATATGGGGTGATCGACCTTTGCCTAATCTTGGAACATACCCTCTATCAGCCAAGATTCATGCACCTCATGCTATCGACTTCATTAAGTATGCCGCCTCTTTTCAGGGTAATTACGAAACTGCAATTGATGCTGCAACTAAACTTGCGAGCAAAATTAGACCTGAGAATGCCAGATATGGACGAAACCAGAAGCGCCTATCAGGTGTTTGCTTAGTCAACAAAATGTTTGGCCGATGGGACAAAATTATAGGTAGTCAACCTATCGCATTCGGCACACCATACCTCGATGGTATCTGGAGCTACTGTATTGGCAGCGCCTACCTTGCAAAAGGAGACGTAGGCTCAGCCCGTCAAGAACTTGGAAAGATATGGAAAATAATTTCGCTGTCAAATATCGATCAATATCAAGTTGGTCCAACACCAGTATCATCTATTCTTCGAATCGCGGCCCTGGGACTTTCTGGTGAGATTAAACAAGCCAGTGGCGATATCAACTCAGCAATCCTAGATTATGAAGCTGCTGTAGCGATAGAGGATAAAAATGGTTACATCGAACCACCGGACTGGCCCCAGCCCATGCGCCATTATCTTGGTGCCGCTCTTCTAGACGCAGGGAGAGCAAATGAAGCTGAAGCAACCTATCGCGAGGATCTTGACTGGCATCAAAATAACGGCTGGGCGCTGTTTGGTTTATGGCAGAGCCTGGCTGCACAAGGCAAGGCTCAAGAAGCCAAAAGTGTGTATGAAAGATACGAGCATGCCTGGCGCAATGCCGATACTAAATTGGCACGATCACGCTTATGATAAAAACACATATAGCAACCGCTCTTACTTATTAAACTATTGATTACTATAATGACCACCTTAATACTCACTTGGAGTAACGATATTGACTGCATTTCGACCCTGTATTGATCTGCATGAAGGCAAGGTTAAACAAATTGTCGGGGGCACCCTTTCAGATTCAGGCGCTGATACAAACTTTGAAAGCGAATACACAGCCGCCCACTACGCCGCCCTCTACAAAAAACTTGATCTTCAAGGTGGACATATAATTTCCCTTGGCGCCAATAATCAACATGCCCTAACTAACGCCCTATCTACTTACCCTAAGGGCTTGCAAGTTGGTGGCGGTATAACTATCGACAATGCCCAGAGATATTTGGAGGCAGGCGCATCTAAAGTTATCGTAACTTCACATTTATTTGAGAATAGTCAGTTCTCATGGGAACGGCTATCCAATTTAAGTTCTGAGGTAGGAGCCCATAATTTGGTCATAGATCTGAGCTGTCGTCGAACCAACATGGGGTGGATGGTTGCAACCAATCGTTGGCAAACTATTACAGATACTCTTATTGATGCTCAATTGATCAACGAACTGCAACCCTACTGTGCTGAATTTTTAATTCATAGTGCCGATGTGGAAGGTTTACAGGCTGGAATAGATAGGGATTTAGTCAGCCTATTAGGTCAAGCAGTCTCTATACCTACAACATACGCGGGGGGAGCAACATCAATAAGTGATCTTGATCTGGTAAACACCATATCTGAGGGCAATATTGATTTAACAATCGGCAGTGCACTGGATATATTTGGTGGGTCAGGAGTTACCTTGAAAGACTGTGTTGACTGGAATCACAAAAACAGTATCAATTAATCCTTCTAGGCGAAGGCATACCACCTGAAATCCACCTTAAGGTTTTGACGCATGCCATTAAGGTGGATTTGATTAAGCTATTAGCTCTCTATGGTAAATGTTAGGCCTGCATTTGCTTGTAGTCGATCAATTAGCTCTGCACCCATTGCTGGGGCTGTTGTCCATATCCCTCCAGACGCTAACTGCGGATTTTTTACTAAGCACATAGCACTCTCTGCAATCATTTTTGACGTAGACCCGTAGCCTGGATCTCTATCGCCTTTAACGCTAATACGCACAGACCTGCCATCCGAATGCTCACCCACCATTAATACGTCATAAAAACCGTTTTCACGCTCTTCTTTAGTAGGTCCTTCTCCAGGTTGAAGCGTACTCTTGGCCATTGAGTTATCTTCAGTAACAGCTTTAGCTATAGCTTCACCCTTGTCACCTGGCCCTGTAACCATCATCTCATCATAAACAAAATTTTCACCGTACTGATGCCCAAGAAGCATATTTGAGCGGTGAACATTTTTAGTATTAATGCTTGCCATGACAAAAGGGGCAATCCAACTTTCTATGGCCTCATCATATTCAGGTTTATTCCCCAAGGGTTGATCCGCCCCCTGAAATCCTGATGTAAGAGAGAATGGGTTGCGTAATACTGAAATTAAGTTTTTGTCCCTGCCAGCGGCCGCCATGGTCTCCCTGAAGCTAGCCAGCGTTCCCCCTGACATTGTTCCTTTCATAGACCGTACCCGCCCTTTTACTCTCGGCACCATGCTACCAAGGGTTTTTTCGGCATGCTGCTGCAAGAAAAATACACCCAAATCAAAAGGAATAGAGTCAAAACCGCAAGAAAACACAATGCGTGCGCCACTGGCTTTTGCGGCCTCGGAGTGCTCACCTATCATTTTATGCATCCATGCTGGTTCGCCACAAAGATCAACATAATCGGTTCCAGATGCAGCACAGGCTGCGACAAGCTCATTACCGTAAAGTTGGTAGGGTCCAACCGTTGTTAGCACAACCGATGCACTATTGACCATATTATTGATGGAATCTAAATCATCCGCATTAGCCACTACCAAAGGCACACTCTTAGCAATACCCATCTCATCTCTGACCGCAGTCAATTTGTCTATACTGCGTCCGGCCATGGCCCATTTTACATCGCCATCCACGCCATATGTCTGGTTTAAATATTCAGCCACCAAGCGTCCGGTAAAGCCTGTTGCTCCATAAACTACGATATCTATTTCTCTATTAGTCTTCATAAAAATCCTTTATTGGTAGTCGAATTAATTGCTGAGCGGGATAATCTCAAAGTGGGTTAAACTATGCAAATAAACAGAGCTTTAAAAGAGTTTTTTATCAATTTGCGGTCAATAATCAGTAACATGAAGCTTTCATACTAGAATATTAATAGGTACGTGCTAACACTAGCGCTTACCTCCCCAACTGTGTGAAAATTGATCTGTAACCTAATGGGGATCTCATGACGGGTCAACTAAATAACAATTTAAATTCTGAATTCTCCAGTTATATTCAGGACAAACCTACTATTTCTTATGTGCAGCCGACCGATCCTTGGTTAGTGCAAAAGTTCATCTCTGGAGTAGAGATCCTTTTCGGACGTAAAAAGCTTGAGTCCATCTACGATGACCTAAAGAAACAACCGTTTGATGTTCGATCATTTTTCACAGCGGCACTAAAAGCAACTCAGATTGAAAGTTATTACGATACTCAAAAGTTGAATGTACTTTCAAAAAAAGGCCCCTTGGTCTTCGTGGCCAATCATCCTTTTGGCGTCGTGGATGGCTTAGTTCTTTGTGACATCGCTATCAAAGCGCGAGGCAACTTTCGAATCCTAATTAACTCATTGCTGTGTCGCGACCGGGATCTTGCGCCCTACTTCTTGCCCATTGACTTTCACGAAACAAAAGCTGCAGTTAAGAATAATCTTCGCACTAAAAAATTGGCTCAGGAGTGCCTAAAAGAAGATATTCCGTTACTCATCTTTCCCTCTGGGTTTGTTTCCACCGCAGATCGTAAAGGTTTTGGAACAGTAGTAGACGCACCCTGGACAACGTTCGCAGCTAAGTTAATTCGCGATGCTCAGGCCACGGTGGTTCCCGTTCATTTTGCGGGGCAAAATAGTCGCATATTCCATGTAGCCTCGCATATTAGCGAGCCCTTGCGTATGGCGTTATTATTAAAAGAAGCAAGCAACAAATTTGGCTCTACAATCAATGCAGAAATTGGTAATCCCTTGCCTTGGTCAGATTTAGAAAGTATTGGTGGTCGTCAGGAACTTACAACCTATCTGTATAACCAGGTTAGATCCTTAGCCTCTCCAAAGGAAATTACTAGATAACCTGCACGATTAAAGCGATTCCTACGGCAAGACCTAAAGAGTACAAAAATATTTT
>Ga0207964_1000083_pt1 | contig 33762 bp, 24 predicted proteins | sample Knorr_S23_td_250_FD_185608 | JGI IMG/M metagenome (GOLD analysis project Ga0207964, IMG submission 185608) | Marine microbial communities from Southern Atlantic Ocean transect - Knorr_S23_td_250_ad_251m_LV_A (SPAdes) (version 2) | ecosystem: Environmental > Aquatic > Marine > Oceanic | place...
TTATTATGGCCGGAGGAATTGGAAGTCGATTCTGGCCGATGAGTAGAACAAAGCACCCAAAACAATTTATTGATGTTTTAGGTACCGGAAAAACGCTTATACAACAAACATTCGACAGATTATCAAAGATTTGTCCTTCTGAAAACATATACATTGTTACCAACAATATCTATGAAGATCTCGTTCTGGAACAGTTAGATATAAATCGAGAACAAATACTTTGTGAACCGGCAATGAAAAATACAGCTCCCTGTATTGCTTACGCTGCTTTTAAAATACATAAGCAAAACCCAAATGCCTGCATGTTGGTTGCTCCGTCAGATCATCTAATTCTTAAAGAAGATGAATTTGTAAACTGCATCAATCAATCACTAAAGGCGGTCGAAAATAATGATGTTTTAATTACAATGGGAATTCAACCAAGTCGACCGGATACCGGCTATGGCTATATCCAATTTATAGAAGATCACTTAATCAGTGATCCTAAATTAAAAAAAGTGAAAACTTTTACTGAAAAACCAAATCTGCAATTAGCCGGACAATTCCTGTCTAGTGGAGATTTCCTTTGGAATTCAGGTATTTTCATCTGGTCAGCGAAAAGCATCATCGATAGATTCCAAAAGGATTTAAAAGAAATCTATGATGCTTTTATTAATGGAAAACACCTATTAAATACTGAAAAGGAAACAGAATTCATAAACAAGACTTACCCTACTCTAAAAAGTATTTCCATAGATTTTGGTATTATGGAAAAAGCAGATAACGTTTATGTTTTACCGGCAGATTTTGGTTGGAGTGACTTGGGAACATTTGGCTCTGTTTATACACATGTTCCTAAAGATGATAAAGAAAACGCCTTAGTAAGCGATAATGTAATTCTTTATAATTCTTCAAAAAACATGATTCATTCAAGTACAGACAAACTCATTGTTATAGATGGCCTGGATGATTATATTGTTGTCGACAGAAATAATGTACTGCTCATCTGTAAAAAAGAAAATGAACAGATGGTAAAACAATATATGAACGATGCCAAAGATCAAAAAGGCAAAGATTATGTGTAAAAAAGCAAGAGACTAAAATATCAATCAAAGAATCACAAACTCTTCTTAAGACAAAATGACACAATATACTTTGGTATAATTATTGTTATTACATTAGCCTACCCAATAGAAGTTTATCTACGTATGTCACAAAATAATCGCAACGAAACAAAAAAGATCTGGTATGTATTCTCCATACTTTTAGCTTTAACATGTCTTGAAGTAACTTTAGGAGTATACAAACCATTAAGTCCGGGAATTCTAAAATGGACTTTTATCGTTTTAACCTTAGTTAAAGCATACTATATCGTCGCATACTTTATGCACATGAAGCACAAACGAAGAAGTTTCACTTTAACCATGGCTTTCCCGTCACTCATATTAATTCCCTACTTAGTATTCGTTCTGTTAACAGAAACGGGGACTTTAATTGTGTAAAATCAGCTTTTAGGTATCAGCGATCAGCTTTCAGTTGGCGAGCACGAAGTGGCAGAGGAATGGTAAACTAAAAATCTTAACAACTGTTAACATAGTATTATCTGCTTATTATTATATTTGTTAGAAATCTAACAATGTATAATTCATGAAAATTTTAAATATCCTTGCTTTATTTTTCGCTTTCACATCACTTCAGGCTCAACAAATTTGGAGCTTGGAAGATTGCATTGACCATGCTTTAAAAAACAACATCTCATTAAAACAAAGCAAATTAAACATAGAACTTAATGAAAGTCAGCATTTACAATCGAAAATGCAACTACTGCCTTCAATTAATGCCACTAGCTCCTTTAATAAAAATCAAGGACGCTATATAAACCCGCTTACCAACGACTTTGTTGAAGAAGTTAGTTCCTCATTAAACCTTTCATATTCTACAAACATTACACTCTTCAATGGTTTTAAGAATATCAATCAAATAAAAAAAGATGCTAATGAGTATTTAAAAAGCATTTATGATCTAGAATCTACCAAAAACGATTTAATAAGCTCCATTGCTTTAAGTTACCTTCAAATTCTGTTTAACAAAGAGCTTTACGAAACTGCTTCGAAACAACTTGACCTAACAAAAAATCTGGAAAACAGAATGATCACTTTAGTTGAAGCAGGCTCCATAGCACAAGGTGAATTATTAAATATTCAATCACAATTAGCTTTAGAAGAACAACATTTGATACAAGCTGAAAACCAGTTAAATCTATCAAAACTGCAATTGGCTCAGTTGCTGGAATTAGAAAATCACCAAAAATTAGAAGTTTTAAAACTAAACCTTCAAATACCCGACTTCAAAATTAAAGACAATATCAATTCCGATTACAAAATTGCCCTAAACGAACAAAGCACTATAAAATCAGCAGAACTAGAATTAAACAGTGCATTATACGATCTCAAAATCGCTAAGGCTAATTATTTACCCAGCCTAAGTATCGGGCACAGAACCAGTACTTTATACGCTGACAATGCTGAAGATATGTTCACGTTTAATGAGCAATTAGAAAACAATAAACAATCGGGGATTTACTTAAATCTAAATATTCCAATTTTTAATAAATGGGCTGCTCATACTGCTGTAAATCAAAGTAAAATACAAATTGAAAACAGTAAATTAAGTGCACAACAGGCTAAAAATCAATTGCGTAAAAACATGGAACAGGCTTATGCCGATCAGCTCGCTGCCTACAAAAAGTATCAAGCAGCCCAAAAATCGGTCACTGCCTACAGGGAGTCTTTCACTTATATAAATGAACGCTATGAACTGGGGATGGTAAACAGCTATGAATTTAATGAGTCAAAAAACAAGCTTATAAAATCAGAATCTGATGAGCTACAAGCGAAATACGACTTGATATTTAAAGTGAAATTATATAATTTCTACACCTCCCAAACTTTCGAACTATGACTAAAAGAACAAGTATAATATTAACTGTAATAGCACTTTTTATCGTGCTCATTATCGCCAGGAAAAAAGGATACATTGGTGGTGAAGAAACCTTAATTGTAGAAACAGAAAAAGTATTTCTGGGTTCAATCACCGAAACTGTTCCTGCTAATGGGAAGATTCAACCTGAAATGGAAGTAAAAATTTCTCCGGATGTTTCTGGTGAGATCACCGAACTTAATATTAAAGACGGTGACTGGGTAAAACAAGGCGACCTATTACTTCGCATTAACCCCGAGATTTATGCAGCCAACCTCGATCGTATGGAGGCGAGTCTTAATAATATGAAATCGAATTTGGCACAACAAAAATCCCAATTAAAAGATACCGAACTAAAACATAGCAGGAACACAAACCTCTACGAAAAAGGAGCTATTTCTTCTGCAGAATTCGAAACAAGTCAAAACAGTTATGAACTGGCCCAACTTGCCGTTGAAGCCTCCCAATATAACGTTAAAAGTTCCGAAGCCTCTCTTAAAGAAGCTCAAAATAATTTAAACAGAACTTCGATCTACGCACCCATTTCGGGAACAATTTCCCGCTTAAATGTAGAGCAAGGTGAACGTGTTGTAGGTACGGCACAAATGACAGGAACAGAGTTGCTTCGCATTGCCGATTTAAACCATATGGAAGTGGTGGTTGATGTAAGCGAAAATGACATTCTCAGAGTTAAACTCGGTGACCATGCCGATATAAACGTTGATGCCTATATGAAAGATAAATTCGAAGGTATTGTTACTGAAATAGCAAACTCAGCTAATCTTACAGGTACTTCAGCAGATCAGGTTACCAACTTTGAAGTGAAAATCAGAATTCTAAAATCTTCCTACGAACAACTCACAAACATCCATAAACATCCATTCCGACCGGGGATGACAGCTTCTGTAGATATCCGCACAGAAATAAAAGAAAACATTAAACTGCTTTCCATACAATCCGTAACTACTCGAAAAGATAGCAGTTCAGTAGCCTTAAATTCAAAAGAAAAATTCAGCAAGGAAACGAAAGAAAAAGAAGATTTTGAATGTGTTTTTGTACACCATAACGGGAAAGTACAGCTCAAAAGTGTAGAAACAGGTATCCAGGATGATCAAAATATTGAAATTATATCCGGTTTAGATGAAGGAGATGAAGTTGTCAAAGCCCCTTACAGTGCTGTTTCAAAAAAGCTTCGCAACGAAATGGCTGTTGAAGTTGAAAATTAAAAGTTAAAACTTAAAGATTCAAAATAAAATCTGCAAATTGCCTACCGATAACTATCGGGACAGGATGACTACAACTACTACCCACTAAAAACACCAACTAACAACCAATAATGGCTTTAATACTCATATTAGAAACGGCAACAAAGAATTGCTCTATCGCCTTATCCGAAAATGGAAAAGTCTTAGAATCTGTCGATTTTAATAATGGCAATTTCTCTCACTCCGAAAAACTACACGTTTTTATAGAGGAAATTTGTGCTAAAACCGGAAGAAAACTACAAGAACTAAAAGCTGTAGCAATTAGTAAAGGTCCCGGTTCATACACAGGGTTACGAATAGGGGTTTCTGCAGCCAAAGGACTTTGTTACGGGTTAAACATTCCGCTTATTAGTTTGGAAACTCTGGAGATTCTTTGCAGAACGTATTATTCAGAAAACGAAATAGCCCAAAATGATCTTTTAATTCCCATGATCGACGCAAGAAGAATGGAAGTTTACACAGCCATATTCGACACGCAATTCAACAAAATAAAAGAAACAGAAGCTCTTGTACTTCAAGAAGATTCTTTCAATAAAGTTTTGACTGAAAACACCTGCCATTTTATTGGTGATGGTGCTGAAAAATCAGAAGCCCTATATAAAAGTGAAAATGCAATATTTGCTCCAACGGTTTATCCATCTGCGAAAGCAATTGCTCAATGTGTGTACAAAGCTTATTTGGATAAACAATTTGAAGACACCGCGTACTTCGAACCCTACTACCTCAAAGATTTTGTTGATGGTAAGAAATAATGATTGATGATTAATGATTAATGATTAATTGTCATCTTGAGCTTGTCGAAGGATAGGACAATTTGATAAACGCACACCAAAAACCAAGCTACTAAAATACTTTATACCTAATACCTTTTAGATCAGCACATCTCCATCCATCTCCTCAGGAATAGCCACATCCATAATTTTTAATACCGTTGGGGCAACATCGGCAAGTTTTCCATTTTTAATTTCGGAAAAATCAGTGTTTAACAAGAAACAAGGAACCGGATTTGTAGTATGAGCTGTGTTCGGAGTTCCATCATTGTTAATCATAAAGTCGGCATTACCATGATCAGCAATGATGATAAAACCGTAATCTTGTTTTAAACCCGCTTCAACAACTTGTTGAGTACAGTTGTCAACGGTTTCCAGAGCCTCTACTACTGCTTCGTAAACACCGGTATGCCCTACCATATCCGGATTGGCAAAGTTTAGACAAATAAAATCTGTAGGAGCATTTTCAATTTCATTGATGATGGCATCCGCAATTTTCTGGGCACTCATAGAAGGTTGTAAATCGTATGTAGCCACTTTAGGTGAAGGGATCATAATCCGTTTTTCACCATCAAAACTTTGCTCTCTCCCGCCGGAAAAGAAAAAAGATACGTGTGGGTATTTTTCAGTTTCAGCAATTCGAATCTGTGTTTTTCCGCTAGCTGATAAAACTTCTCCCAAAGTGTTTTGTAAATTATCTTTGTAGAATAGAACAGGCACATTTTTATACGCCTCATCATACATCGTCATGGTTACATAATTCAGATCAAGTTTATGCATATTATACTCATGCATATCTTTCTGCGTAAGCACAGTGGTTATTTCTCTACAACGGTCTGTTCGGAAGTTAAAACAGATCACTACCTCTCCATCTTGAATTTTAGCGATAAGATTTCCATTGGTATCAACCTTAGAAATAGGTTTTATGAATTCGTCGGTGATATCATTATCGTAAGAAGCCTGAATAGAAGCACTCATATCCTGACTTTTTTCACCCTCGGCATTTACCAATAAGTCGTAAGCTAATTTTATTCGCTCCCAACGTTTATCTCTATCCATGGCGTAATAACGTCCAATTACACTGACCAATTCGACGGAAAGATTTGAGATTTTAGATTCCAGATTTTCAATAAATCCTTTTCCACTTTTTGGGTCGGTATCTCTACCATCAGTAAAAGCGTGAATAAATACTTTATCTAAACCTGCCGTATCTGCCAATTCACATAGGTGGTGCAGATGTCTTTCGTGAGCATGAATTCCTCCGTCAGAAACCAGGCCTATAAAATGAACCGCTTTGTTATTTTTCTTAGCATAATCAAAAGCCTTATTAAGCTCCACATTATCCTTAAAAGTATTGTCTTTAACGGCATGATTTATTTTTACCAGATCTTGGTAAACTACTCTACCCGCACCAATATTAAGGTGTCCAACTTCAGAATTTCCCATCTGTCCTACAGGTAATCCCACATGTTCTCCATCGGTAAGCAATTCAGAATTTGGATAATTTTTATAGAGAGAATCCACAAAGGGGGTCTTTGCATTCTTCATAGCGTTTGACCGGGTTTCATTTCCGTGTCCCCAGCCATCAAGGATCAATAAAGCTACTTTTTTCATTCGATAAAATTTGTGACGCAATTTAGCTTTTACTTTTGACAGTACATAGTTTTTTAATGTTTCAGTAACTCGATTAAAACAGGGTATTCAAATTTTCATTTAGATAAACTCACACTTTTTTCATAGATTTGCATCAATTAATATATATAATTAAATAGTACAATTGTAGATGTTGAAAAAACTACCAAAAGGAAGATCTCTGGCTGGAAGAAAACCCGAACTCACAAAACAATGGCATCCAACTAAAAATGGAAACTTAAAGCCTCATGAGGTCACTATGAGTTCAGGAATAAAAGTATGGTGGAAATGTGAAAAGGGTGATGACCATGAATGGGAAGCGAGGATAGCAAGTAGATCAAGTGGGAGTGGTTGTCCGATTTGTGCAGGGAAAAAAGTAGTTCTATCAAATTGTCTAGCAACATTAAACCCTAAATTAGCAAAACTATGGCATCCCACTAAAAATAGGAATTTAACACCTTATGATGTTACGGTAAGTTCCTCAAAAAAAGTATGGTGGAAATGTGAGGATAGTAAAAAACATGCATGGAAAGCGATTATAGGAAATGTAACAAGCCGAACGGTTTGTCCGGTTTGTTCAGGACTAAAAATAAATATATCCAGTTACAAGACAATCTTAAATCCTAAACTTAAAAAGCAATGGAATCTAACTAAAAATGGGCCTTTAAGTCCTCATCATTTTACCATAGGCTTAGATAAAAATGTGTGGTGGAAATGCACAAAGGGGCGTCGCCATAAATGGAAAGAAAGCATAGCAAACAGACTAAAAGGAAGTGCTTGTCCCGATTGTATTTTAACACCACAGTCCAGAGAAGAACTTACCGTAACTTTTGAGCTCAAAAAAATCTTTAAAGAAATAAATCCAGGGTGTTTTAAGACAAAGGTAAAAAGAAGATTACGAACTGTTGACATATACATTCCCGAGCTGCATTTAGGCATTGAGTTTGATGGTCGTTATTGGCATAATGACAAACCTGATTTAGATAAAAAAAAAACCGAACAATTACGAGAAGATGATTTTAATATGTTCAGAGTTCGTGAAGAACCGTTGAAAAAAATTTATGACACGGATATCATATCACGTTTACCTTTTCATGGAAAAAAAGTTACAAATTCTATTTTAAAACAAATCATGAACATGTATGCCTTAGACAAAAAAAAAGTTCGCCAAATAGAGATCTATATCGCTAAAGATAAACTACAAAATAAATGGGACTTAAGTAAGCATGTTCACACCTTACTAAAGAAAAAATATAAACGAAGAGTATATACTTATTCCTAATTTGTGTCAACTGCAAATTGCCAACAGATAAAAGTATGATGGTTAATTGGTAGGTTGGCATGCGGTTGTCCAGTCATTCTGAACTTGTTTCAGAATCCCACAGGTAACATACTTAACTTTTTAGAATGGATGATTACAAATTAAGAATTGACAACTTAAAACTCAAAACTTAGAACTCATCACTTCTAAAAAACATTCCCTATTTTTGAGTCATGCAAAATAAAAGAATGATCCTAAAGATACTTTTTAAAAAACTCAGAAGTCCTTTTGTTCTTGTCGGACTTTTGTTTGTTTTATGGATGCTATTTTTCGACAGCAATTCCTATCTCAATCACAAACGTTTATCCGATACGATCGATCAATTAGAAAAAGATCAACGACACTACAAAGAAGAAATTCGAAAGGATTCTATTGCGCTCGATGAGCTTTCCGATCCTGAAGGATTGGAAAAATACGCCCGGGAAAAATACCATATGAAAAAGGAAAATGAAGAAATCTTCCTCATTGTTGAGTAAGACCTGAGCTATGGAAAAACTATTCAAAGAATTTAGTCCAAAAACGCTAAAGGAATGGAATGAAAAGATCATTTCAGACCTCAAGGGAAAAGACTACGAAAACCTCATCTGGGAAAGCCCGGAAAATATAAAAATTGCTCCTGTTTACAACCGGGAATCTATAAACGAGCTCAAAGGAGATACAACGCACCATCATTCCGACTGGGAAATAGAACAAACCTTAAACAATCCAACAAATAAAAAAGTTCTGACTTGTTTAAACTCAGGAGCCTCTGCCCTTTTACTTAAAAATGTTCCTGCTCAGGACATGGAAACTGTTCTAAAAGATGTCTTGCTCCAACACATTCAAAGTTCCTTACAATCTGATTCTATTGAAAGTAGTTTAGACGCCTTCATTAAACTCATAGAAAAAAGAAACTTTGATAAAAATTCGATCAAAGGAAGCCTACAGTACGACCCTTTGATGAGAAGTCTAAAAAAAGGAAGTTTCAATACCGATCTGTGGAGTGAATTCAAATCGGTACAAGAGAAAGTTAATTCTTTAGGTGCTTATAAAAGCATCAGCATTCAGGGGCAAGAATACCACAATTCCGGAGCTTCGGCTACACAAGAACTGGCATTTACTCTTGCACAGACAAGCGAATACTTCGCTAAGTACGAAGAACTAAAGCCAGAAAAAATTCAGGTAAGTTTAGGTGTTTCAACCAACTACTTCTTTGAGATCGCCAAATTCCGTGCGATGCGAATTTTATGGTCTCAAATACTGAAGGCATATAAAAAAGAAGAAACAACTTTAAATCTAAGGGCAGAAACAGGTTTGAGAACCGGTACGATTTTCGATCCTTATGTGAACATGCTCAGAACTACCAGTCAGTGTATGTCGGCTGCCTTAGGTGGAGCAAACACCATCAGCGTAAACAGCTTTAATGCTGCCTATAAGAATGATGATGATCTCGCCCAACGTATGGCGAGAAACATCTCTTTAATACTAAAAGAAGAATCTTATTTCAATAAAGTGAGTGACCCATCGGCAGGCTCTTACTACATAGAACACCTGACAAACGAATTGAGCCAAAATGCCTGGAAACTTTTCCAAAAAATAGAAGTTCAGGGTGGATGGATGGAAGCCATAAAATCGAATTCCATTCAAGAAATGATCGCACAAAATGCGGCACTACAGGAAGAAAATCTAAACCATGGAAAAACACAACTTTTAGGAACAAACCTCTACCCAAATACAGACGAAGAAATGTCTTCCAAAATGGAGAGATCAGCAGAAAACGAGTTTGTAAAAGGCAGAGATTTCAAAGCCTTAAACACAAAACGTTTGTCTGCGCTAATGGATGTTGAACGATTAGCGAAGGAGGAAAACCATGCCTAGACCCGATTTTTCAAATATAAACCTCAATCTCGATAGAAAAGAAGCTCTGAAGTCCGATAAGTCTTGGCTAAGCCCGGAGCAAATTGAAATTAAAAACAACTACCGGGCTGAAAATATTAAGAATACGGAGCATATAGGATTCATTTCGGGTATAGCTCCAAATCTCAGAGGTCCCTATTCTACCATGTATGTGATGCGTCCCTGGACGATACGTCAATATGCAGGTTTCTCTACGGCTGAAGCTTCGAATGCCTTTTACCGCAGAAACTTAGCTGCAGGACAAAAAGGGCTTTCTGTAGCCTTCGATCTGGCTACACACCGCGGTTACGATTCAGACCACGAACGCGTAGTTGGTGATGTAGGTAAAGCAGGTGTTGCCATCGATTCTGTAGAGGACATGAAAATCCTTTTCGATCAAATCCCACTCGATAAAATGTCGGTTTCCATGACCATGAACGGAGCTGTACTTCCGATCATGGCTTTTTATATTGTTGCGGCCGAAGAACAAGGTGTAAACCCACAAGATTTAAGCGGAACGATTCAGAATGATATTCTGAAAGAATTTATGGTGCGTAATACTTACATCTACCCGCCAAAACAGTCCATGAAAATTATTGCGGACATTTTTGAGTACACTTCTCAAAATATGCCGAAGTTCAATTCTATCAGTATTTCGGGTTACCACATGCAGGAAGCAGGGGCTACCCCGGATATTGAATTGGCTTACACCCTGGCAGACGGACTGGAATACATTCGTACAGGACTGGCAGCAGGAATGGATATCGATACCTTTGCTCCTCGCCTGTCCTTCTTTTGGGGTATTGGAATGAATCACTTTATGGAAATTGCTAAAATGCGTGCTGCCCGAATGATCTGGGCAAAATTGGGAAAACAGTTTGATCCTAAAAACCCAAAATCACTTGCTTTAAGAACACACTGTCAGACTTCAGGCTGGAGTTTAACCGAACAAGATCCATTTAATAACGTAGCACGTACCTGTGTAGAAGCGATGGCTGCTGCTTTTGGCGGTACTCAATCTTTACACACCAATGCATTGGATGAGGCCATTGCTTTACCAAGCGACTTCTCGGCACGTATTGCTCGTAATACTCAAATATATCTTCAAAAAGAAACCGAACTTACCCGCGTGGTTGATCCCTGGGGTGGTTCTTATTATGTAGAAAAGATTACCGAAGAGATCACACAAAAAGCATGGACGCTTATTCAGGAAATTGAGGAATTAGGTGGTATGGCTAAAGCCATAGAGACCGGTATTCCAAAGATGCGTATTGAAGAAGCAGCAGCACGTAAACAAGCTCGTATCGATAGTGGTAAAGACCAAATTATCGGTGTGAATTCTTACCGACTGGAAAAAGAAGCAGCCATAGAAACTCTGGAAGTAGACAATACCCTTGTACGAGAATCGCAAATTAAGCGTTTGAATGACATGCGTACTTTAAGAGATGAGGCTACTGTACAAAAGGCTTTAAATGAACTTACCGAAGCATGTCGATCGGATAAAGGAAATTTACTAGCTTTAGCTGTAGAAGCAGCTCGTTGCAGGGCTTCACTCGGTGAAATATCAGATGCCTGTGAAAAAGTATTCGGAAGATACCGGGCTAAAATACGTTCAATTGCGGGAGTATATTCTATGGAAATAGCAGATAATAAAGCTTTTAAAAGAGCACAGGAATTAGCCGACAAATTCGCCAAACTGGAAGGGCGAAGACCAAGAATTATGGTCGCTAAAATGGGGCAAGACGGTCATGACAGAGGAGCAAAAGTGGTTTCTACTTCTTTTGCCGACCTTGGTTTTGACGTAGATATAGGACCTCTTTTCCAAACACCTAAAGAAGCGGCAAAACAAGCCGTGGAAAACGATGTTCACATTTTAGGAATTTCTTCTCTGGCTGCCGGACATAAAACACTCATCCCACATGTTATAAAAGAATTAAAAGCACTTGGTAGAGAAGATATTCTAATCGTGGCAGGTGGCGTAATTCCCGCCCAGGACTACGACTACCTTTTTGAAGTCGGCGTTTCAGGGGTCTTTGGTCCCGGAACGGTAATTGCAGAAGCTGCTGCACAGATATTAGAAATCATGATTAACAATTGTAAATGAAAAAACTTCTTTTCTTAATCGCCCTACTTTCTGCTACACTTGTACAGGCGCAAGGCCCTCGTAACGATAGTTATTCTGCTCTGGGAGCGCTTACGAGTTTTAAAGACATTCCTTTTGGAATAAGCATCTACCATGTAGCAAAAGATCAAAAATTTGGCTTTTTTACCGAGCTCAAATTTAATCGATTAAACTTTGATAAGGACTATACCTTCGAAGGCTACCCGGTCGCTTCAGACACGCTTAGAAATGCCATTTTTATGGGAAATAAAAATATGGTGAAAATGATCAATATTGGTACCGTATTTAATCCTCAGGAATTGGGCGTGATGGAATGGGATTTTGTAGATATCGATTTTTGCCTAGGAATTGGATATATGCAGAATTTCCGATACAATTTCTATGATGATAGTAAGGGTATTGAGGAAGCTGAAGATCAAAGTCCTTCTGACCCTTTAGGTAAATATTACGTAATTGATTACAATGACCATGGTCTAAATTTAAACATAGGAACAAACCTATCTTTCCAACAAATACCCTTCATGATACATATCGGTTATGACCTTAAACCAAAAACACTGGCCCTGGGATTTAACTGGAAGGTGAAGTAGGTACTAGGTAGTATGAATTGACAATTGAGAATGGATAATTGACAACTAAAACGGTCGTGGTATCTACTGAATTCTGTCTCCTGTCTCCTAAATTCTGAATACTTTATTCTAACTTTGCAGAAAACGTATCTAGATGAAAACAGTACTTATAGCAATTGCTCTGTTGGCACTTGGATTTGCCGGAATTGCCATTAAAATATGGGCAAAGAAAGACGGTAAGTTCGAAGGTACTTGTGCAAGCAACAATCCTTTAATTACGAAAGAAGGCGAACCATGTGGGTATTGTGGAGCCGAATCCGATGAACAATGCAAGTCGGATGAAATGACTACATGACCGCAAGACTACATAACAACTCAAAACTTATCACTTAAAACTCAAAACTCACTAATCAGTGGTCACTAAACAATAACATTCACTTCCATTTGAAGGTGAACACCAAACTTCTCTTTTACAGAAGATTGAATGTCTTGAGCAAGTTTATAAATATCTTCACCTTTTGCTCCTCCATAGTTCACCAAAACCAAGGCTTGCTTTTCGTGAACTCCATAATTTTCAATACGTCTTCCTTTCCAACCGGTTTTTTCAATCAACCAGGCGGCAGGAACTTTTACTTCTCTCCCATTTACAGGATACGAAGGAACATCAGCATATTGTTTTTGAATGTCTTCGAAAGTAGATCTTAGAATCACAGGATTCTTAAAAAAAGAACCCGAATTCCCTATTTCTTTTGGGTTAGGAAGCTTAGACTCTCTAATGGAGATTACGGCTTCACTAACTTCTTTAGGCCCGGGATTATCAATACCTCTTTGATTTAACACCTCGGTTATAGCTCCATATGCTGTATTTACAATACCATCATTTCGCAATTGAAGGGTAACCGACAAAATGATGTACGCTCCCTTATGTATATTTTTAAAAACAGACTCCCGATAAGCAAAATGACAAGATTCACGATCGAATACATGAATTTCTTCGCTGGCGATATGGAAAGCCTCTAGTTCTACAAAAACTTCTTTTAACTCAACGCCATAAGCTCCTATATTCTGCATCGGAGCAGCACCTGTATTTCCGGGTATTAAAGACAAGTTTTCAATTCCATTGTAACCGTGATTTAAAGACCACAATACAAACTCATGCCAGTTTTCTCCGGCCTGAACTTTTATCAATCCATTTCCCAGATCGGCAATTCCCTTTAAATCAATTTGTACAACTAAGCCCTCATAATCTCTACACAAAAGGATGTTACTCCCTCCACCCAAAAACAATTTAGGAAGCTTTAAAAACTCCGGTTCAGCAAGAAGTTTTCTTAACTCTGATTCAGATTTTACCACAGCAAAAAAAGCGGCCTTATAATCTATCCCAAAAGTATTGTAAGCTTGTAAAGAGTGGTTTTCAAATATTCGCATGCTCAAAGATAACAGATTTGATCTATAGCACCCTAATAAATCCTTAAGCCACCATTAAGATTATTTATAAGCCACTACATCAGCTTCCGATGGCCGTAGGATCTTGTAAATAACGATGACATGTAAAATAGTTAAAAACACAAGCCCACAGATATAAAAAGGATGCAGGAAAAATAAATCTGATCTAAAAAGTATTCGTTAAGTTAATTGTACGTAAAATACCTTAATACTGTATTACGATTTACTTAGAATTAAAACCTTTATAGTGTTATTGTTTTATGCGTTCTGTTTATAACATAATCTTTCTTTTGTGCTTTCCAGGTATTAATAAAAGTCACCATGTTTTCTGTAATATGATTGATTTTTATTGAAATTTCCAGCTTTTCTACATCTGTAGCAAATCCATCTTCACTTAAAATAATAGACATTACCTTTCCCTCATCTTCTAAAAATGAATGAACACTCAATTCAGCAATGTAATCACTATATCGTACATAACCACTTCTCCGATTATCATACAAAGCAAATGCCCAATCTAAGCCGTCTCGATTGGAAATTTTTTTGGCCAAATATCTATCTCTCATTAGCTTTCCTTCTCTATCTTTCATATTCTGAATTCGTCTGCCTTTAAAAACTTTTTTTGCAAATTCATCCACATCGCCCGAAACCAATGTCGACGCATACAATTGAAGCAACAAATTCAAATGAACTCTGAGAAGGGGTACTGCAGCGATATAATTATTATCTTTCATCAAAGCGGTAAATCCACGCAATAAGTTCACATACTTATTCAGTACAGCAGAACAATACAGGTCATAAATGTGCAACGGTGTTGATTCGAAAGTTTCTTTTCCAAGTTCAATTAAACGATCTATTGACTCATCGATATTCTTTAATAACTCACCCATATTTTTATTAAAATTAAATACAATAATTACAATTAAATCTAATATTACATATCCAAAACTAAATCTTTGAACCCCATAAAAGTTAAATAAGATTTACCAAGGGATCATAAAACTAATGTAAACATCTAGATATAACGAATAAAATCAACACCTTTCTTCATTTTTAACCCAAATTTGAGTGACTTCACCTATATATTAGGTAAGATTTTAAGGTAAATCGTTAAATTACTTTTATTATTTATCTGCTAGTCTGTTTCCGGACATAAATAGGTTTTCGCAAGCAAACAATTTATTTGTCGAAGGAAACTTTTAGGTACGGAAACGGACTAGCAGAATTATTTAATTCATTTTTTATCTAAGCTATTAAATTTCAGCAGTCAGTTTTCAGTTTTCAGCTTTCAACATATATCACACAAAAAAGTAATTCCTCAAAGCTAATTATATAAATCTCATAAAATTATTAGAGTAAAGAATCAACCAACTTCTGTATACTCATGCCTTCTGCCTCTGCCTTATAGTTTCGTACAATACGATGACGCAAAATTGGCAAAGCTATAGCCTTAACATCCTCAATATCGGGAGAATACTTACCATTAATAGCAGCATGGGCTTTAGCAGCAAGCACTAAAAACTGTGAAGCTCTTGGTCCTGCCCCCCAAGAGAGATATTTCTTCACCTGGGCGGAAGCTAAATCACTTTCAGGACGAGTTTTAGCAACCAATGTAACGGCATATTCAACCACATTATCTGCAACCGGAATTTTACGAATTAAATCCTGAATCTTTAAGATTTCAGCGGCGGAAAGAACCTCATTAATCGTCTGTTCGTTAGCTGAAGTTGTATTCTTAACAATCTGAACTTCTTCTGCAAAAGATGGATAATCTACTTTTAGATTAAACATAAACCGATCTAATTGTGCTTCGGGTAAAGGATAAGTACCCTCTTGCTCTATCGGATTCTGTGTTGCCAACACGAAGAAGGGTTTATCTAATTGATGGTGGTGTCCTGCCGCAGTTACCGAACGTTCTTGCATAGCTTCCAATAAAGCCGCTTGCGTTTTTGGTGGAGTACGGTTAATCTCATCCGCTAAAATTACATTCGAAAAAACAGGGCCCTTAATAAATTTAAAGTTTCTGTTTTCGTCTAAGATCTCGGCACCAATTATGTCCGAAGGCATTAGATCGGGCGTGAACTGAATACGTGAAAAGTTGAGCCCTAAAGCCTCACTAATGGTTTTCACCAATAAGGTTTTTGCCAAGCCCGGAACACCTACCAAAAGTACATGTCCTGTGCAAAATATAGATAAAATAAGTTCTTCAACCACCTTATCTTGTCCGACAATAACTTTAGCTATTTCGTTTTTTAAGGCAGCAAACTGTCCGTTTAGATTATCTAATACTTTTGCTTCTGTATCCTGTTCTGACATAATTATTCTTTTACCAATTGTATTGGAATGACTGTGATTTATACTCGTCATCAATACGGACGTAAGTCTTTAACAGTGACGCGTTTATCCACTCAGAAATGACTTTTTCTTTCTTATGATCTAAAGCTAAGTCACGAATCATTTTATAATCGTCCTTAAAGTTGGCTCTGTGAGCTTCCACCCTGTTCAATAACATAAAAACTCTGTATGCTTCTTTTCCATCTTCCATCTTCACATAACCAGGTTCAGAAATTTCTTCGACTTCTAATCCGTCAATAACAACTTTAATTGCATTCTCCAATTCGTGTAGCTCAAAACTACTGGTTCCCGTATTCATGTTAATTAGCTTCCCACCATTAAACTTAGTCATCTTATCATCAGAATGACGGGTGGTAGCCATATCAAAAGTTAAATTGCCATCAAGAACAGAATCGCGAACCGCAAATAATATATCCTTAGCATTGTTCAAATCTATAGGAGAAATTTTTGGAGACATCAAGATATGACGTACATCAAGCTCATCTCCTCTACGTTCTTCCATCTGAACAATGTGATAACCATACTCAGTTTCAAAAACATCAGAAATTTCACCATCTTCAAGACTAAACATTACGGCCTCAAATTCTTTCACAAACATCCCTCTTTTAATTCCGTTATATAACCCACCATTACGAGATGAGCCAGGATCTTCCGAATACAAAATTGCCATCGTAGCAAAACTTTCACCTTTTAAAATTCGTTCCTTAAGCTTTTCCAACTTATTATTAACCTCCTTAATTGCTGCCACACTTGGTGGTGGGAGTTTTAATATCTGGGCTACTTCAACAGTTTCATTAATTTCGGGTAAGCTATCCACATCAAAAGTAACAAAGTGAACTTTCACCTCTGCCGGAGTAACATCCACAGAAGAAGTAATATCGTAGCGAACTCTTTTAATGATTAATGACTGCTCGACAGGCTCGTACATTTCTTCTTTAATCTCATAGACCTTTTTATCAAAATACTGTTCCAACTGCTCCTCACTACCCAACTGCATGATAAAATTATTTAAGCGAGAATCAATTTCATTAATCACTTCATTTTCTGTTACTTCAATACTATCTAATTCTGCTTTGTGAAGCATTAATTTTTGAAACAATAAGTCCTCAAAAACTTGTGTTCGCACAGCAGAATCAACTTCCAAACCCTGAGCTTGGTATTGAAGAATTTGTTGTTCAATATCCGATTGAAGAATAATATTATTCCCTACAACAGCTGCAATTCCTTCTACAGTTACTTGAGCTGATAACACTTGGGTCATCATTAAAAAAGCGATGACGAATATTCTTCCCATATTAATAAATCTCAAATTGTTTTGACTTCTTAGCATCTTCTAATAATTTCGATTGAATTACCTCAACGGTTTTCAATTTTCTTTGGTTCAGCAATATACTTTTTATTTCCTCCTCTACGTATTCCAAAGGGGCAATTTCTCCTTGTTCTTTCACATCCATAAGACGTAACAAATATACATCCAACGTATCTTTTAGGAACATCGTATTTTTTCTCATCGATAATGATGAAATATCAAATTCTGAAGGAAATACTTCCTCAAAATCTTTCCATGTTAACCATTCATCGGGATTGTTGTAAAAACGCTTTGAATATTGATGGCAATAGGCTTCTATACGATCTACATATAGGATATCCTCATCAAATAACCAGGTTTCTAAAGAATCTAATTTTGGCGCCATAACACTGGCTTTCACAAACATCACTTTGATAATCTTATCTGCCAACAAATAATCATCGGTATGTTGCGCGTAATAAGCTTGAAAATGATCTTCCAAAACAATAGTGTCTACACTTTGCTGAATAAGTTTCTGCTCGTATGCATGAATCAGAAGAGAACGACGATAAGCTTCCAATCGCTTTTCAATTTCCAATTGTTCCTGATTGATATTCAGCTCTGCCTTTTGCAGTAATAACTCCTGTTGTGCCCAATTGTTGATATACTGTTGTATGAAAGCTAAACTATCAGAAGCTGTCAATTCGCTATTGTACAAGGACTTTACTTCCGACTCATACAAATAAGAATCGCCAAGTCTGGCAAGCAAAATGTCGTCACTTCGCTCAAAAAAGGTACATGACGATAATATGGTAACTAAGAATATGTAATAAAAAGACTTTATCACTTCATGGAATTTTACTTTAACTCGGTCGTATACAAATTACCGTACCACTCAAAGATAATATCTTTTGATGAACCTAACATGTTCACTGCCTTCCTGAAAGATTTATTAAAATGCCCTTTAAAAACCGGTATCTTCACTTCTTTGACTTCTTCTACTAAATCCAATTCACCTAAACGATCATTCTTCACCAAATCAAGTACGTAGTTATTTATGCGTACCGGATATTTTGCCTTTAACTCGGTCAACCATTGTTTTTCAAGAAAATCCTGATAGTCAGAGGTCACTAAACCTTTAGTCTCTTTCAATTCTTTCACCTGTGGGGCAACAACTTCTTCTACGTAAACCATTTTCACATTTTGGTTATCATAAATTAGATCTGACACACCTTCTGTCCATTCTACCTGGTCTACAAAAGCATTTTCTCCCTTAATGAAAAGTCCCTCTTTAACATCCATATTTAAAGAAGACTTCTTATTCATTTTTGCCTGAATCTTCTCTATATCAGCATTACCTTTACTTAGTTTTTTATATACTTTACAAGCAATATTTTCATTCAGGCAGTTAATCACTTTAGCTTCTACACGTGTATCCCACATATAGTTTTGCTTATTTGCCTGATAAAAAGCGTTTAAACCGGTGGTATCTTTTACCGCTTTGGACCATATTTTTTTATCGGTAAGCTCATACAATAAAATACCATCTCTGTACTCTTGCATCAACAAACGGAAATCGTTGTGTTTTGCTTCAAGATTTGAATTTTCATAAGCAATAATAGCATCTTCAGACCATTTCGCAAAAACCTCGTCTATGATTACTGAAACATCTACTTTATTTTTCATTCTGCGAACAGATTTTAAAAGATGAGCAGCAAAATCAGCTTGAGTATATTTTATGTCACCTAGGGTGAAGATTGTTTTAGTAAGATCTTTCGCATGATCATCTAAAGACCATTTTCCGTTAATAAAACCACTATCTACAGACTTTTTCAAAGCATTCACCGCCGACTTATCAACCTTGTAATTGTACTCTTTCTTTAATTTATTCACTAAGGAAGTACGCTTTACCTGAGCTCTGGAATCCTTTTCTACTTTCTTTTTGATCTCAGCTTTTTCATCTTCAAAACTGCCTAAGTTTTTCCGATCTACAAGCTTAATGATATGCCATCCATACGGTGTTTGGACAGGCTCAGAAATATCGCCTTTATTTTCCAAAGAAAAAGCAGCATTCTCAAAAGTCTCTACCATTTTATTGGTTCCAAACCACGGAAGACCACCACCATTAGCAGCACTATTTTTATCATCCGAATATTGCTTTGCCATTTCGGTAAAACCGGCATTCTCGACAACAATTTTCCGGTAAATCTCGTTTATCTTTTGTTGTGTAAGCGTAATTTCTTTAGGAGTATTTTGCCCTGCAGGCTTAGTAAACTTCACCATAATGTGTGCCGTCTTCACTTCACCTCGAGATAAACGCTTATCAGTTACCTTTAGGAAGTGGTAACCAAAACGAGAACGAATGATTTCTGACACCTCACTCTGAGCCGTATTATAGGCTGCATTTTCAAAAGAATACACCATGTATAAAGCACTAAAATATCCCAAGTCACCCGAATTATCTTTTGCCGATGGGTCTTGAGAGTTTGCTCTTGCTGTCGAAGCAAAATCTGCTCCGGCAAGAACTTCCTCTCTTAACTGTTGAATCTTCTTATAAGCCTTTAAAGTATCTGTGGGAGTTGCATCTTCGGCTACAGAAATTAAAATATGACTTGCTCTTACTTCCGTTTTTAAACGTTCGTATGCCTCACGAATTAGTTGTTCACCAGCTTCATTATCTACCAGATAAGGATTCGCCAATTGTTTACGATATCCGGAAAGTTCCTTTACAAAAGAAGGAACCGTATCCATACCTAATGTTTCAGCTTCTTTTACCTTAAGTTTAAAATTGACAAATAATTGAACGTACTCGTCCAAAGTTTTAGGGTCAAGTTCTTCACCTACTTGTCTGTTTTTGTTGTAAACACTTAAAAAATCATCTACGCTAACCTCTTCGTTAGCTACGGTAAGTAACGTTCTATTAGAGTTTTGTGCAAAGGAATTCATTGCAATGGCTGCTATTACCAGCAAACAAACTATTTTTTTCATTTAAATAAATTTACAATTCTACTTTCTACTATAATTTGGTGCTTCGCGTGTAATCGTTACATCATGTGGATGTGACTCGGTTACACCGGCACTTGTTATTCTCACAAACTGTGCCTTTTCTTGTAATATATTAATATCTTTTGAACCGCAATAACCCATACCGGCACGTAAACCGCCAATAAACTGATACATCACTTCTGCCAGAGTTCCTTTATAATCAACACGTCCGACAATTCCTTCCGGAACCAATTTCTGAACATCGTCTTCAACATCCTGGAAGTAACGGTCTTTCGAACCTGCTTTCATAGCATCAATGGATCCCATTCCACGATAAGATTTGTATTTACGTCCTTCATAAATAATAGTTTCTCCCGGCGATTCTTCAGTACCGGCTAATAAGGAACCTAGCATTACAGAATCGGCTCCTGCAGAGATGGCTTTTACGATATCACCCGTATAACGAATACCACCATCGGCAATTACGGGAACACCTGAATCTTTAATCGCATCGGCAACCATCATTACCGCAGATAACTGGGGTACACCTACACCTGCCACTACACGAGTCGTACAAATTGAACCCGGACCAATACCTACTTTTAGACCATCTGCACCGGCATCTACCAAATACTTCGCTGCTTCAGCAGTTGCAATATTACCAACTACCACATCTAAATTTTCATATTTCGCTTTAATCAGTTTTAAGGTATCCACCACACCTTTGGTATGGCCGTGAGCCGTATCTACAATTACAGCATCAACACCCGCATCAACCAGTGCATCTACTCTATCCATGACATCTGCAGTAACACCTACACCGGCAGAAACTCTTAATCGACCATAAGAATCTTTGTTTGCATTTGGTTGTACACGAACTTTTATAATATCTCTATAAGTAATTAATCCAACAAGTACGTTGTTATCGTCTACTACAGGAAGTTTTTCAATTTTGTGTTTTTGAAGAATATCTTCAGCCTGTGCTAAAGTTGTATTCTCTTTGGTAACTACTAAACCATCTTTAGTCATTACATCATCTACTGAAAGCTTATCATTTTTAACAAAACGCAAATCACGATTCGTAACAATACCCAACAATTTAGAATCAACATCAACCACTGGAATACCACCAATACGGAATTCTTTCATCATGCGTTTTGCATCTGAAACTTTAGAAGTATGCGACAAAGTAACAGGATCTAAGATCATTCCGGACTCTGCACGTTTTACTGAACGTACTTCCTTAGCCTGAGCTTCAATGCTCATATTTTTGTGTATTACTGCAATACCTCCCTCACGAGCAATAGCAATAGCCATAGCCGATTCTGACACCGTATCCATCGCTGCAGATACAATAGGAGTATTTAAGGTAATGTTTCTTGAAAATTTTGATGTGATATTCACATCGCGTGGTAAAACTTCAGAGTAAGCCGGTACTAATAATACATCGTCGTAAGTAAGTCCCTCTCCGATGAATTTCTCTGTAGAATGGTTGTCCATTAGAATGCAATTTTAAATAATAATTGCGTGCAAATATACTAAAAATCATGTGGTCTATCATCATCATTTAGAAAAGATGAAGATAGTTGGTGGTTGATTGTTGTTGGTAGGTGTCACCCTGTCATTCTGAACTTGTTTCAGAATCCCACAGATAAGGAACTATGCCAGTTGTAATGGGTAAAATAATTCTTTGCTGAGAAATCTATTTAGCATTGGGATCCCGAAACTAGTTCGGGATGACAATTGCCAACTGAAAACCGGTCACTATTAAAAATAGAACTTACACCCTGCCTGAGTGCTATTGTAGGGGTAATCGTGAAGCGTTATTTGCTGACAAAGATACAATTGATATGAATTCCAATTTTTAGCAATTTTTGCGGTGTACAATACAGGGAAATCTCCATTTCCTAAATAACCTTTAAAACCTCTAAGATCATGAGAAAAGCGATACTCTTTATAATTCATATTCAGAGAGAAGGCAGCCAAAACGGCATCGTTTTGGCGGTTATCTATCATATAAGTTTGCCATACATACAAACCTAATAAGAGTCCTGCTTCATAGCTTAAATTCTCGTTTAGGCTTTTCTCTACATGATATGAAAAGTCTAAATAATAAGCAGGACTATCGGAATAACGTGCATTTCGAAACTGAGATCCTGAAGCTGTTTTAAGACCTACATTAAAGAGCAGTTGTGTTTGTTCGGTTTCAAAAACTAAAGCGTTTATTTCCACCAAAACATCTCCACTGGCATAGCCTTTAGGAAACTGGTCACGAGAAACTCTTTCATCACGAATTGCAGAATCCATTTCAAAATATTCTATTGGGTTTGTCTCTAATTTTAAAGCTGCTTTATTACCCAAAGGAAGTGCAATACTCGTATAAAAATCCCAGGATGTTTCGCCAGAATTCACATGATTACTAAATCGCAGATCAAACTCAGAATTACGGATCATTTTTTTAGCAAAAGGAATCGGAAAAGCATTGGGACCCATAAAAGCCGGTGACAGTTTCATATAAGAAGACCAATGCCTGTGCCCATCCCATTGGTGAGTTTCATTCCACCAGGAGAAATCCTGAGCCAGGAGACTCAAGGGAATACAAAAGGCTAGAATGAGGTATTTCCAACCACAATTTCGCATAGTTCTTCTTCTTTTAAATAGTTGATCGCTAAGTTTTGTAATGCTTTTGCATCTAAATTATTGAGTATGGTCTGGTAACTGTCGTAAAACTCAAAACCTACTCCCTGAATATGCATATTCTTTAACAAACTCGCCTGAGCAAAGGGTCCATCAGCAGACTTTAATATTTGCCCCATAATGTAATTTTTCACCAAGCCGAGCTCTTCGTCAGAGATCAACTCTTCTCTTAGGCGTCTCAGCTCGTAATATATTTCTTGTAAGGCTAATTGAGTTCCTTCACCCTTAACCTCGGTAGAAATACTAAAGTAGCCACTTTCTTCCTGATGCATACACATGGCACCTATTCCGTAAGTTAAGCCTTTATCCTCTCTAATATTACTCATTAAACGAGAACCAAAATAACCACCCAAAACCACTGATAAAAACTTCAATTGGTGGTAATCCTCGTGATGCGAATTAAAACAAACTCTACCTATTCTAATAGCAGACTGCAAAGCTCCTTCTTTAGTAATATGAATTTTATCGTTTTTAACTTCTGTAGAATATTCTTGAATGGAAGGTGTCTTTTTGAGCTCCCAATTCCCTAAATATTCATTTAAGATCACTTCGCCATTTGCCGGCATCATACCCGCAATATATATTTTTAGGGCAGCATTTTTATAATGCTCATTATGGAAGTCGAGGATATCTTCTCTGGAAATATTTTCAAAATCTTCTATGGACGCAGAAAATCCATAAGAATGATCTTCGAATAAGGTTTTGAAAAAAGTATTTCTGGCTTTAAACTCTACTTTTTCAGAATTAATAATGAAGCTTTGTTTTTTATGTGCCAAAGTAATCTTGAATTCATCCTCGGGAAAAACTGCATTTTTTATGGCATCAATAAATATGGGTAAAACTTTGTCGAAGTACTGATTAAGCGTGTAAAGACTCACAACTGCCCGATCCGAATTGATGTCTAATTGGGTATAGGCTCCGTGAAAGTCTATGCTTTCGTGAATTTCTTCTCCCTTCTTTTGAGCAGTCCCTTCAAAGAGCATGGCATTACACATACTTGCTTGCAAAGCCTTATTTTGAACTTTAGAACCGGCTTCAAAAACAAGATCTAAACGACACAACTCTTGTCCACCACCTTCCATCACATGAACTTCCAGACCATTAGCTAAACAAAGCTTTTTGGGCGCTAAAAACTTAGGCATGTGAATTTCTTGAAAATGAATTTCCTGATTTCTATCTAACATCTTCATCTATTTAGCATGGTAATATAAAGTATTGGAATTCTCTTTTCTGAAAATATCTTTAGCTATCGCCCGGATCTTTTCGGCAGTTACCGCCTCGTAAAACTCAATTTGCATATTGGCCAAATTCACATCACCCATCAACTCTGAGGTGGCTAAATTCATGGCTTTATTCAACACGTTTAACTCTGAGAACATATGTGCCGACTCGACCTTATTTTTCACTTTTCGAAGTTCGTTATCCCCAACCAATTCCGTTCTTAACTTTTCTATTTCAGCATCGATCCCTGCTTCGGCTTGTTCCATGCTCACTCCAGGGGCTAACTTTCCTGCAAAGTAGAACAAACCTTCGTCTAACTCACCTCCAATAAAGGCATCGATATCGCTAAACAATTTTTGTTCTTTTACGAGACTATTGTACAAACGTGAGGAATTTCCACGTGATAGAATATCAGAAATTAAATCGGTAGAATAAAAATCATTATCCGTTCGAGCACACATATGGAATGCTTTATAAATAACATCTACGGGTACATCTCTTTCTACTTTTAAAGTGCGAGCTTTTTCTTGTCGTGGTTCTTTTGGTAGATTTCTTACAGCTACTTCTCTTCGTTCAATAGGTGCAAACCACTTTTCTGAAAAGGCTTTAATTTCATCGACCTCCACATCTCCAGCTACCACCAATATGGCATTATTGGGAGCATAATGCTTATAGAAAAATGCCTTTACCTCTTCCATTGTAGCCTCTTCAATATGAGAAACTTCTTTACCGATGGTAGGCCACTGATAGGGATGTTCTTTATAAGCAAGCGGTCTTAACAAGAGATGTATATCGCCGTATGGCTGATTCAAATAATTCTGTTTGAACTCTTCGATCACTACTTGTCTTTGCACCTCCAGACTCTTTGGCGTAAAAGCCAAACTCAACATACGATCAGACTCTAATCGGAATGCTTGTTCCAAATTATCTTTTGGAAGTGTGATGTAGTAATTGGTAATATCATTGGAAGTAAAAGCATTATTTTGCCCTCCGGACTTCTCTACGACCTCATCATAATCGGAGATATTTACCGACCCCCCGAACATTAAATGCTCAAACAGGTGGGCAAATCCGGTACGTGAAGGATCTTCGTCGCGGGCACCGACATCGTACAAAAGGTTAAACGCCACGATAGGTGTGCTTTTATCTTGGTGAACAATAACTTTTAAGCCATTGTCCAATTCAAATCTTTCGAAATTTATCATTTTACAAATTTATCCACTCTAATTTTAAGGCCACAAATAACAGGCTAAAGCCCAGCAAATATACGATTCCCAACACCGATAAAACACGCATTAATAAATTAGGTTTTTCTTCGGGAGTCAGATCATCAGAAAGGACTAATTTAAAGTTGACTATGGCTATTAATGGAGCTATTACAAAAGAAATAATGGTTGCCAGATCTACCAGTTCTTTAAAGTTTCCTAAAAAATTATTGATGACAATAAAACCTCCTACAAGTACAATAATCAACCAAACTTTATACGTTTTAATTTCTTTTCGACTGGCATCCAAAAGCAAAGCCGTTGTTTCTGACATGGCCCTGGAATAACCATCGTAAACAGTGATACAGGTACTAAACATGACCGAAAAGGCAGAGATGGCGATAAAATAATAAGCTCCTTTTCCCAGCGCAGTTGTAAACATTCCCACTACCTGATTCGCAAAACCAGCTGAACTATTGGAAAGCTCTGTGCCGGAACCATAAATTAAAAATGCTCCAAGGGTGATGAAACAAATTGAGAGTCCGGCAGTAATCCAATAACCTATATTAAATTCTTTTAGTGTTTCTTTTAAAGTAGGCAGGTAATCCGTTTGTTTTATTCGCTCAAGGGTCCAAATGGAATTCCACGTAGATAGATCTACTGCAGTAGGCATCCAACCCATTAGGGCTATAATAAAAAACACATTGCTTTTATCAAGTTCAAGAGGTAGAACTAATTGCTCCCAGGTAACCACAGGTCCATGCCAAAGAGTCATTACAAAAGCAATAAGCGTAGAGATCAACAAAACCGCTCCAATAAGTTTGATTAGGCTGTCTAATAAACTAAACTTTCCACTCAATAAAATGGCCATACAAATAGCCATTAACAGAATTGAAGCTTCTGAGGGATCTAAGGGCAACTGAAAAAGGTTTATCATTAGTCCTACACAAACATAAGTTACCGCTGCTGCTACAGTAAACATGGATATCAGTGTAATTCCCAAATACAAAATGAGCATGCCTTTTCCCATCTTGTTATAACCGTAGATCAAGCTTTTCCCGGTAGCATTTGCATAACGAGAACCAAACTCAAAAAAAGGATATTTTAAAATATTAGCCATCAGTGCAAAGCCAATAAGTGCAAAGCCATATTCGGCTCCTGCTCTGGTGGATTGAACAAGGTGAGACACCCCAATTGCTGTTGTGGCGAATAGTATGCCCGGGCCCAGAGTTTTTAAAAACTTCTTTGTAAACATGTTAGGTATTAGGTATTAGGTACTAAGATTAAATATTTTGTTTTCCTGATTTTTACGAAAACAAAAATAAGTCAATCATTTTTAATAGTAAGACTTCTCATAATGGATAATTAACCCTTCGACAGGTCAGGGTGACACTCATTACTTAAAACTTTGACGATGACTAAGACAATATCTTCTCCAACTTAACAATTAATCATCAATCATTATTAATTAGTCATTATTAATCACTCATCTTTGTAGTTTGGAGATCGTTTGATGGAATTCTGCTATGATTTCCTGAACGATTTCTCCTGCAGGTTTGATTTCTTTTATGGCTGAAGATATTTGACCAATTTCCAATTCGCCTTCATTTAGATCTCCTTCAAACATTCCTTTCTTAGCACGTGCTCTTCCCAAAAGCTCTTTCAATTCTTCAGGAGAAGCATTTTCGTCGTAAGCAGCTTGAATATCTTTGTAAAACTTATTCTTCATCATACGCACCGGAGTGAGCTCTTTTAAAGTCAATTCTGTGGCTCCTTCTTTCGCATCTACAACCGCATTCTTAAAGTTTAAATGGGCTGATGATTCCGGCGTAGCAACAAATCTGGAACCTATTTGAACCCCTTCGGCACCTAAAGCAAAAGCAGCAGCCATGCTTTTCCCCGAGCCAATTCCTCCTGCGGCTATCACAGGAATTTTAACAGCATCAACAATCAAAGGAACCAAACACATGGTTGTGGTTTCTTCTCTTCCGTTATGTCCGCCTGCCTCAAAGCCTTCGGCGACTACGGCATCTACTCCTGCAGACTCCGATTTTTGTGCAAACATCACATTCGAAACTACATGAACTACTTTTATTCCGTGTTCCTTAAATAAAGGCGTCCATTTTTTGGGACTTCCGGCTGAAGTAAAAACTACAGGGACTTTTTCTTCTATGATGATTTGTACATGCGCATCAATACTCGGATAAAGAAGTGGCAAATTAACAGCAAAAGGTTTATTGGTAGCCTTTTTACATTTTTGAACGTGCTCTTTCAATACTTCCGGATACATGGAGGCCGCTCCAATAATTCCAAGTCCGCCGGCATTACTTACGGCCGATGCTAACTCCCATCCGCTACACCAAACCATTCCCGCTTGAATAAGGGGGATCTCTATTCCAAATAATTCCGTTACTCTGTTGTTCATCGTACAATTTTCCAATAGTATTCCTGATTCGCTTGTTTCGCTTTTAACATGTAAACAGCTCTTGGTAAATCATTTTCAATTTCTATTCGATGGTCAGGCTCAACTTTAGCTTTCTTAAAGTACACTTGTTGACCTAAGTGATTGTAGATACTCAACTCCACCTCTTTTCCTGAATCAAACTGAGATAGATCAAGGATCAAATGATCTTCAAAAGGGTTTGGATAAACACTTAAATCATTATCTACAATTTCATCAATTCCTATTTGTTGCAATACCTGATATAAATCGGGTACTCCATAACCATAATAGTTATTACCACTTGGATACAAATGTCCGGATTTTTGTATTAAATCATACAATTGCATACTCGAAATCTCCGGCATGGCAGACCAAACTGAAGCAGCCATACCTGCTAATATCGGAGAAGAAAAAGAGGTGCCATTCGCCGTTCTAATACCATTTTCCAGATCACAAACCACAGCATCTAAACCTTGTGCGACTACATTGGGCTTCATTCGTCCATCGGCTGTGGGTCCATGCGAACTAAATGAAGTTAAAATACTATCGACATCTATGGCACCAACGGTTAACACACTATCACCATCAGCAGGAGCAGTAATATAATACCAGTCTTTATCCCCTGAATTACCGGCAGAATTTACCACCAACATACCTTTTGAAGCTGCAATATCCGCTGCTCTAGTAATTACGGTTGTATTTCCATCCATATCAGCATACGTATGGGAGTTTTCGGGATCATCCCATAAATCAGAATATCCCAGTGAAGTATTAATGACTTGAGCTCCCTGCACATCAGCACGTTCGGCAGCAACGACCCAATTATCTTCTTCTGCCAGTGTTTCTGAGGAACTATCCTCTGTTCTGTACAACAAATAAGTTGATTCCGGAGCGGTTCCGATCAAGCTATCTTCCATGTATCCGCCCATACAGGACAAAACCATAGTTCCATGACTTCCAATGGCATCAATGTCATAATCCACGTCTTGATCTAGTACAAAATCCCAGGTATCTAAAATTCTATTGTTTGCCCAAAGGCTGTCAAAAACAAACAATTCATCAACCAGATAAAAAGAAGCATCCATCACAGCAATCACTATGCCTTCGCCCTTATGCCCTTTTTCGTGAACCAAATATCCGTTTAGCTGAGCTATTTGACCGTATGAAGCCCCATAAGGCGTTGCAGCTGATCTGTAATGCGGATGATTTTTCAATTCAGGCTCTGAATGGTGGTATCTCTTAATTTTCCGAACCTTCTTTACGAAGGTTAAGCCTTTTAAGGAAGCAATATCTTCCGGGTCACTCAACCTGACAGAAACCGCATTTAACCAACGTGATTCTCTGTAAATTTCAAAGCCTAAATTTTCAACTTCTTTTAGGTAGCCTGGAGAAACCGGATAATCATTTTCAATTATTTCAATTCCCTGATCACTTCTTCTCTCAATAGATCTTTCAGACAAGAAGTCATTTGACTGATACATAGAAACTGACTCTTCCTTATCGCTAAAGAAAACCCAATATCTATCCTGTGCATACATGAATGCAGGTAATAAAAATAGAGCTATTTTAGCGATGTTGAATGGTCTTAAGCTCATCCCCTTCTCTAATTACAGTTTTAATAATGTCACCATACTCATATACTTCCATTTTGTCTTGAATGCCTTTATCAGAATAGTAAAACCATTTACCATTTTTTAAGCCTTTTTTGTATTCACCTTCTGTTTTTTTCTTTCCTGATGCATAATAGCTGGCATACAGGCCATGTAATTGTCCGTTTACATAAGAGGCTTTGAGCTCTTGTTTTCCCAGGGTAGAATATTTCAACCACTCACCATTTTTCTTATCGGATTTCCAGTGAACTATTTCAGCAAGTGTACTATCTGCGTAAAATACGCGTTCGGCACCTTCTTTTAAACCACCTACATACTCATCTGTAGAAACCAAATAACCTTTGGTGCTAAAATATTTCCACTCGCCAATTTTCTTCTTACCATCAAACTTTCCCAGTGCCTCTAGATTTCCATTGGGCATATAAATTACTGCATTAGAAATACCTCCGGGAGTTTCGTATTGTCGCTCAGAAATTATTTTACCATTTTGATCGTAAAAACGAAACACACCTATTTCTTTATCATCTTCAAAAGCTCCTTCATAACGCAAAGCTCCCCAAGGATAACTTTTAGTCCAAATGCCCTGTTTTAAACCGTTTTCATCTGTTATGTTTTGCGCACTTAAAAAATGTGAGCTCAAAGAAAGTATTGCTAATAAAAGTATTCTTTTCATCATCTATCATTTTAAAGCATAAAAATAAGCATTGATGTATGGAGTACAAAGTAAAATACCCATCATCATAAAAATTTTAATTATCCCGGAATTTTGAACTTACACACTTTTTGGGAAAGTATCACTCGAGGAGTATCCCATAACTTTCCTTAACCTTAGGCTTTACTCTTATGAGCACCTCCCTTACTTAACCTTGAGGGTAACTCTTACAAACCTTGGGTTTAAACCCAAGGTTTACAACACTCTTTATCCTTAAGTGTAACTCCTATACCCCCTTCTTAAACCTGGGATTTACTCCTATACCCTTCCTTAACCTGGGGTTTAAACCCCAGGTTAAGGAAGGGGGTAAAAACCTTAATGTTGAACGCTTAATTTTTTGATGAGTTGATGTGTACCATCCGTAACTTCAATGAAATACATCCCATCCGCATAAAGATCCGTTGAGATCACGAAATTTAATTTATGCTCCAATTCTTCATAAATTAATTTCCCTTGAACGTCGTAAATTTTTAAGTAACGTTCATCGTTCCAATCTCCTGATAATCGTATGGAAACATGATCACTTGAAGGATTAGGAAAAATTTGCGCAAATAAGTTCGCCTCCAACTCATCAACCGAAATACCATTATGACCGTATACAACAGTACCTCCATCCGCTACTTCATCACAGGCATAATTTGATCCTCCGGCACCGTTTACACAAGCTCTGTTTTTCACTTCATAACGATCGATAATTCTAACATCATCTACCGTCCATCCTTCCACGTCTACGGTTTCAGGATTACCTTCATCCGTAACAAAAGTAAATCTTAGAGTTACCGTTTCACCTAAATAGGACCTTAGGTCAACCAGGGTATTTACAAATCCATTGCTATTCCCCCAGAAAGAATCTTTACCTCCCAGTGGTGGTGAAGCCTGCGATACTCCTCTGTAATGACCGCGAATAATATGAGGCCCAAGGTCTTCAAAACTCTGCTCATCAGTTGAGATAGAAATATATCCTCCATCGTAAGCTGCTTCAGTGATGTACTTATGCCAAAAGCTCAATGTTGGAGCATCATCCTCTACTGTAAATGGTTCTAACTCTAAGAAAGACTCATAACGCTCTTCTAAATCTTCGGCAAACCACGCTTTTGAACCACTATGCGAATCAGGGGCTTCCAGCACCCATAAATATTCTTCTTCAGAGAAGCTAGTCCAATAGTCATCGCCATCTTCCATATCATCTTCAAATAGAATTTCACTGTATAAATTCTCGTCCATTAAAACAGAATACTTACAAGTTTGGCTGGAACCACTTAACATATCACCTAAAGTAAAAGTTAAAATATCGCCATCAACATCTACTTCACAAGTTGATGACGAGGCAACATAAGCCACCCCTGACTGAAGTGTGTCACTAATCATCACAGAAGCAATAAGATCATCCGTATGATTTTGTACAACTAAAGTGTATTCCAATTCGTCACCGGCTTTTGCATCTACCTGAGCAGATTTTTGAATTTTCAATTCCTTCACACAATCCGGGATATTATCAAATGCCTGCGTACCATCACCGCTACTTTCAGCGGTTCCTCCGTCAGCACTATATCCAAGTCCTCTACGTGCAAAAGTCTCCCAGATCAAACAGGCATTTTGTCCTTCATAAAGCAACTCATCGGCAACTAAAATTCCATCTCTTAAATCGGTAAATATAGCATCACAAGGCTGTAGTTTAAGACCATCGATCACCAGTTGCATGACCATATTATTTCCACCGACACCATTGTAAATATCCTCGTCGTATCCATAAACATCTACAAAATTCCAATACAGATCCCACAACATAGAGGTCCATACAGAACCTACTCCATGCGGAACAGATTCAGTAATAACATAATCGTAAGTCATTGGATTGATATTCATATCTCTACTGTATGGATAAGAACGAATTCCTCTACCATCATTTTGCTCTGCAGATACATAAGTTCCAATACCATGTGGTTCTTCACCGTTATCATCAATTTTGTTCGTCATCATTAATGCAAAGAAATCACTCCAGCCTTCACCGGCTTGTTCATCGCCCGACAAACAATAATAACCAGCAAGTCTGGTCGAAATACCATGCCCATATTCGTGAGCTATGATACTGTTATCAAAATCACTATCTAAATATTCCGGCCCCGGAGGTAAATTGTTTACGAAGGTCGCAGTTATCATACCGTCTCCAAGCAAATAATCGCGCAATAATTCGCCATCCAACTTACTCATAAATACAGCAGGAATCGTTACATCGTTTCCAACAGCTCCGGCACCCATATTCACCATTCCTCCTACATTATTATAAATAATTACTGCTACGGCACCGGCATTTTCTGCATTCAGCGATTTTAAACCAAACTCACAAGTACCACGACTTATTAAAGCTATTTTACCTGTCAGATCGTTTACCAATTCATCACAACCTTCAACGCCCCAAATAGTAGCATCATCTACCAATTCAATTTGAGCAGTTATTGGTTCAGTGGTGATTTGCCCACCCCAATCTAAAGTAGGATTCACTTCGTAAGTTCCGGCCAGTTGCTCAGGAGCGTTAACCGTAAAAAGATCATAAGGATTTTCCGGCTTATCCCAGATGTACATCTGCATGACAGGGTTTGAACCATCTTCCGGTGTATAAAAATTGGCATTGTTTAATGCGATATTTGTACCTACTCCACTAGAATCCTGTGCCTGAGCATAAACATAATCACCATCGAAGCCTCCTTCGCCGTAATTATTAGATTGGAAGTTCCCCGCTTGAGGATCAAATCCATAATGATACCACACATCGTGCATCATATTATTCATGTAAAACAAATTGACCGTTGCCGCATCTAAATTTTGATCCGGTTCAGTCATCGGATCAAAAGGATAATCAAAATAAAGTTCACTTCCTCCATCCGGCTCGTCGCCAAGCGATGAATCAGTATCATCTAAATCAGCATAAGCATGCACATTATTTCCTTTGGTAATGGTATATTCTGCACCTTCTATTCCGTTTGTATCGTGCCAACCGTAAGGAGAAGCAATGATATTATGTGGATCTGTTTCCAGTGTTCGATCACCATGCGACGGGCTTTCAATTGGAATTGCAAATACATTGTATGTGGCACCCGTACTTTGTGATAAAGAAAAATCCTCCATCTTTTCAACGGTTTCATGGGATGTATGAGAACAAGCAAATCCTGAACTAAAAGAACAATGCTGCACCCGGTTGTATTTTCTTAACAACTCTCCCGTTGCCACATCGATTAATACATTCCAACAATCTGAAGCATCTTTCTCATAGATGGTTAGATCCCAAAC
>Ga0207964_1000085_pt1 | contig 33645 bp, 25 predicted proteins | sample Knorr_S23_td_250_FD_185608 | JGI IMG/M metagenome (GOLD analysis project Ga0207964, IMG submission 185608) | Marine microbial communities from Southern Atlantic Ocean transect - Knorr_S23_td_250_ad_251m_LV_A (SPAdes) (version 2) | ecosystem: Environmental > Aquatic > Marine > Oceanic | place...
ATCAGAATCAACCAATCCTGTAATCGTTACCGCGACAGACCCATCAATAACATCAGTGGCTGTGGCCCCCAACTCCACATAGTCAGTGGCTTGTTCATGGGCTAATTCAGTACCGCCAATTAAGGTGATGTAGGGTGCCTGAGGCATTAAAGCACTCATGTAAGTTTCTAAGGCAGCGCTATCTGTTCTAATAGCTCCTTCACCAATAACACCTGTGGTTAAGGCATTTTCGTCTAATCCAAACAGATATCTCAGTACTAACAACCCATCTGTGAGTGCATCCACAGATCCATTTCCGTCAACATCACCGGAACTGGCAAAAATCTCTTCTAACTCCAGTTCTAGCTCTTCCACAGTAGTGTATTGCGCATCGTCAGCGACAACACCACTGATCAGTGGCTCTCCACTTAGTTCAAAGGCATAGCGCAAAAACAACAAACCGTCGGTTAAGGCATCAGCCTGACCATTGTCATCAATATCCCAATCACCAGAAATATGAGCTGATCTAGCCATCTTGTCCGAGGCTAAATCATCTGAATCAGCGGCAATAGACTCGCCCACACTCAACATGCTCAGTGCTACCAGAGCTAGAAAAAGAAACCTGCTCTTTTTAGTGATATAGCGATAGAAGTTCATAGCAATCCGATTGTAATTTCACTTAGAATTAATACCGCTGATTCTAATGGGTAACTAGAATGAATGCTCCTTCATGATAAATGTTTTTTGATTAAATGAGGTAAAGGGTGATACAAGTGCGGTGGAAGGAGGAGTTCAATTATTTTTCGTTGTTTGTGTTCTATAGGGCATCTCGGTAGAGTGGCGGAATATCAATTCACATTCAAAAATAGACTTTGATAACTACTGGAGTATACCCATGCTGATCAATAAGCTGCGCTGCTTAATTCTTCTTTGTGGCCTTTATTGCTCCCCTTTGATTGCGGCAGATTATGACTTAGTGATAGCAAATGGTCGCGTTATAGACCCTGAAACTGAGCTCGATGGCGTTCGTTTTATTGGCATAAATAAAGGCTCCATTGAAATAATCTCAACAGATCCAATAGATGGATCTGAGGTTATTGATGCAAAAGGCTTAGTTGTCGCTCCAGGCTTTATAGACATCCATAGCCACACGCCGACATTTCTCGGACATAAGATGAATCTGTTAGATGGAGTTACTACCCAGTTGGATATGGAAGCCGGTGCTTTTCCGGTAGATTTTTTTGGGCAGGATTACAAGGATGGTGCACAGTTGAACTATGGCGCTTCTGTTGCTCATTTTGCTGTGCGCTCAAAGGTAATGGAAGGTATTAATACTGAGTATCTTTTGGGTAGCAGCGACCCCCTCCATATAAATGGAGTGTCTTGGACTGAGCCCGCTTCTGCAGTTCAAATTGAAGCGATGCGAGTCATGATCAATCAGGGTATTGATGACGGTGGACTGGGCATAGGGGTGTTACTTGATTACCTCACTTCTGCAATATCAGTTGATGAATTGCGCATGTTGTTTGAAGTCGCTGGTGAGCGGCAGGTGCCCATTCATGTGCATGTTCGCCGTGGTTATACGGGGGATATAGCAGGTCTCATAGAGGTGGTTAACTTAGCAAAGGAGACTAAAGCACCTTTATTTGTGGTACACATAACTCACAATGCTATGGGGAGAGTGAACCAGTGGTTGCAGATGATTGATGATGCCAATGATGCTGGTGCCAACATTGCTACTGAAACTTTGTCTTACGCTGCAGGCGGCACCAGCATATCTGCAGATGTTTTTCGCAATCGTGATTGGCAAGGCATGTTTGATATTACCCATGAGGATGTTCAGTGGGTTGCTACAGGCGAGTGGCTAACCGAAGAAACCTGGAATAAATACGCTAGAGAACAACCAGGTGGTGCTGTTAATCACCATTATGTCAAAGAAGATTGGATAGAAACTGCTTTAAAGTGGCCACGTATGATGGTTGCTACCGATGCTTTGCCCGCTGTTGACCTTAGAGTAAAAACCAATCCTAATGTGGCAGGCACTTTTTCTAGAGTGTTGGGTCATTATGTCCGTGATACTGGCCTTTTGACACTATCTGATGGTTTAGCGCGAATGAGTCTTTATCAAGCCCAGTGGTTATCCCAGTCATCATCTAGCTTTGACAAAAAGGGCCGCATTCAGTTGGGTGCGGATGCTGATATTGTTATTTTCGATCCTATAAAGGTACAAGCTAATGCGGCTTATGGAGATCCCTACCAACCACCGTCCGGAATACCCTATGTCGTTGTGGCAGGCCAAATCGTAGTTAAAAACAGCGCCGTCGTTGACGGGGTATATCCTGGTAAGCGAATACTTGGGGATGCAAAATAGTTCGTTAGCAATGTGTCTCTGAGATGTTGTGCCATTGTCCATTTGTTATACTCCCCCTCAGAATTACCTATTGAATTACGCAATACAAAGTATGCTTTTAGGATCTTGAATGTCAGATAAATTTCTCACCTGCGCCCTTTACAAATTTGTATCCCTGCCTGAATTTGAAATACTTCAGGCTCCGCTGCAAAAAGTCATGTCTGAAAACAATGTTTTTGGCACCTTGTTACTTGCGTCTGAGGGTATTAACGGCACTATTTCTGGACTTCCCGCAGATGTGGGTAAGGTTATGTCATGGTTACAACAGCAACCCCAGTTGGATAGCATTGACCAGAAGCATTCTTATCATAGTGAAATTCCCTTCTATCGCACTAAGGTCAAACTTAAGAAAGAAATTGTGACTATGGGAGTTGAGGGTATAGATCCTAAGCAGGTAGTAGGTACTTATGTTAAACCAGAAGATTGGAATGCCCTTATTTCTGATCCTGATGTAACGGTTGTGGATACACGCAATGATTATGAGGTGGAAATAGGTACCTTTAAAAATGCCATAGATCCTGAGACAAAAACATTCCGCGACTTCCCTGATTGGGCAAAAGAGAATCTTGACCCTGATAAACATAAAAAAGTTGCCATGTTTTGCACTGGGGGAATTCGGTGTGAAAAATCAACCGCCTACATGAAAGAGCAAGGGTTTGATGAGGTTTACCACCTGGAGGGTGGGATTCTTAAGTATTTAGAAGAGGTGCCCAAAGACCAAACACTGTGGCAAGGGGAGTGTTTCGTATTTGATAATCGGGTTGCTGTTGACCATGATCTTAAACGTGGTTCCTATGATCAGTGTCATGCTTGTCGAATGCCAATTACAGAGTTAGAAAAAGAATCCGAATTTTATCAGCCAGGACTTGCTTGCCACCACTGCCATGACGTAGTTGAGGATGATCGAAAGGCGCGTTTTGCCGAACGCCAAAAGCAGGTAGAGTTGGCTAAAAAAAGAGGTGAAGAGCATATTGGTGCTGCGGCTTTTGAGGCCACAGAGCGTCGCCGCGCAGCCAAAAAAGCGCGAAAGCAAGAGCAACAAGAATCTCATGACTGAATTAGATATCTGGCATGCCCAGGTCAGTGAAGAAATTATAGAGCCAGAGCGGCCTATTATTGATCCTCACCATCATCTGTGGCGAATGGGTACTCCCTATGAACTAGATGACCTTTGGGCAGATACCAAGGCCGGTCACAATATTACCGGTACTGTCTTTATCGAGTGCGGAGCAGAGTATAAAGCGGATGGTCCTGCGGCGTTGCGGCCAGTTGGAGAGACAGAGTATGTAGTTGCGCAGGCAAAACAAGCGCGGAAGGGAGAAGCACCAGGGAAGCCCCCAATCCTTGGTATTGTTAGTCATGCAGATTTGACCCTTGGGGCTGCAGTTGTGGACGTGCTTGAGGCTCATCAAGAATCAGCGGAGGGCTTATTGCGAGGCATTCGCCATTCTACTGCTTTTTACCCTGATCCTCCCGCTGTTGATCGTTACGCAGGGCGAGTAGCCGAACTTATGTTGCAACCGAGTTTTCGAGAAGGATTTGCTCAGCTTTCCTCCGCTGGCCTCAGTTATGATGCATGGCTTCTTCATACCCAGATTACCGAGTTAACGGATTTAGCTCGAGCATTTCCAGATACAACGATTATCCTCGATCACTTTGGTGGCCCTTTAGGTATCGGACCCTATGCGGGTAAACAGGCAGAGTTGTTTCCCCAATGGAAAGCGGATATAGCCGAACTGGCTCGTTGTGAAAATGTGGTTGCTAAATTGGGTGGCCTAGCTATGGTTATCAACGGCTGGGGGTGGGATGAGCGCGAAAAACCACCCACTTCAGATGAAATTTGTGCCACCCATCGAGATTATTATCTCCATACTATTGATTGTTTTGGTCCGAACCGATGTATGTTTGAAAGTAATTTCCCAGTGGATAAGTTGTCCGTCTCATACGCTGTACTTTGGAATGCCTTTAAAAAGATAGCCCAGGGATTTAATGAGACTGAAAAAGAGGCCATGTTTAAAGGTACCGCTACCGCGGCCTATAGACTATAGATGCCCAATAAATGTGGCAGCATTTTACTATGCCTCATTAAAAGGTCTTCAGAAAATAATGGCAGACTCACAGGTATAACTCTGTCAAAATCTCGGTTTTATAGGCCTTAGTTTTTTGACTTTTTAATTTATTGGATATTTTATGGAAATTTTAGATGGCGGCATTGGACGCTACTTAAAAGAAATCGGCGCTCCCTTTCAGCAGCCAGAATGGTCTGCTTTAGCGCTAATGGAAGATCCTTCCTCGGTTATTACTGCCCATCAAGCATTTGTTGATGCTGGTGCCCAAGTTATTACTACCAATTCTTACGCGGTTGTTCCGTTTCATATAGGGGAAGAGCGGTTTGCAACGCGTGGTGCAGAGCTAATTGCCCTTTCTGGCCAATTAGCTCAAAAGGTCAAAGATTCAACTTCACAAAATATTAAGGTCGCGGCAGGTATACCTCCTGTTTTTGGGTCATACAGCCCGGATGATTTTGTTACAGCCGATGCTGTGACCATGCTAGAAGTGTTTAAACAGCACTTGTTACCTTTTACCGATATCGTGTTGGCCGAAACTCAGTCTAGTATCGATGAAGTGCTAACGATTCAGAAGGTGTTTGCTGACTGTGGCCAACCGCTCTGGATCAGCATGACCCTTGAAGATGAAACTGAATCACCAGACCCGCGATTACGCTCTGGTGAGTTGTTATCAGATGCCCTTAGTGCCATAAATCTTGATCAGGTAGATGCTATTTTATTTAACTGCAGTCAACCTGAAGTAATGGCCGCGGCTGTAACTTTGTCGGTAAAACAGTTGCCTTCAAGTAAAAATATTGGAGTTTATGCCAACGGATTCAGCCCTATTTCAAATACCATTCAAGCTAATGATGGCTACTCCACCATGAGAGATGATTTAACACCTCAAGACTATTTGGAATTTGCCCGGCAATGGAAGGCTCTTGGCGCAACAATTGTTGGTGGCTGCTGCGGTATTGGGCCAGAGCACATCGCTTTACTTGAAGCACTAAAAGACTAGGTTGTTAAGAAGCCTAGTCCTTACATTCGCTGGAAAAATTCGATAACTTCAGCGCCATCTAAAATAAAAGTTTGGCTAAAGTTCTCATCGTCAGTTAATGCTACTTTTAAGGTTTGATGAGCACCAATGTATTTTTGATTTGAACTGGACAGGACTGTCTCTAACGCTTCAGCGTCATTGTTAAATGTACAAGTGCCAAACCAAAAAGCTGCGTCTGATATGCCTTCTTTGTAAACCGTCTCAAGGCAAATAAAATGGCCGCCACCGATGATTTTAGTTTTAACACGATTGGCTTCTTTTAGCTGCCATAAACCATCAAAGAGCGAGGTCGTATTTGAGGCTCTAACCCAAGACTCCACCATATCTAAACAGCGGCCATCTTCGTAAGTCATTCCTAAAAGCGTCTGTGAAAATCCTGCGGGGGTATGTTTGATATCAATATCAAAGCTAAGACCATCTACCGTACCTTTCTGGTTAACTCTGGGCTCCTCCACCATCACACCATTTTTCCAGGTTGCTATGCCAGCACCAACATCAATACCATATTCAGGGTGCACAAAAGCAAACATAAAGCGATTATTGGTGTAAATTTTTAATTGATCGCGAAGCTGAACACTTACCTGACCTTTCTCTGTCAATTCGACTTCTTTGAGCAGGTAGGCACCGTCGGGTAATGGGGAAGCTTTTGGGGACCCAACAGAGGAGGTTACATTAGGCATGGTGAGTCTCTTATTAAACTGAAAAATTATTTAGCAGATTCCTATATTACCAGTCCCCAATAAGAATCAATACAGGACGTACTTCATTTTGGTATCCTGATGTGCTGTTTAGCTTTATTTTTTGTTTTGGTTAGCCGTACCCTTCACTTATATCGGTTAAAGGCTTCGGTTATTTTGGTAAGGGGAGAATCCACTGTTTTTGATGGTTGCATTAATTAACTGGGAGTAAATAATGAAATTGCTAAGATTCGTACTTATTTTGGGGCTGGGTATTTATTGTAGCTTCGCCAGCACATCAACTAATATTTTCGGTGCGCTAGAGAGTAAAGAGTTGCGCGAGAATGTTTCTATGTTTGGTGATTCTCGGTTGGTCCAAGTGACAGATCGAGTTTATCTTGCGTACGCTTATGATCTGGTTAATGCAGTATTCGTGATTGGTGATGATGGTGTTGTGATTATCGATACTTTAGCCCGTGTAGAGAATGCAGAACGGGCACTGGATAGTCTTAGACAAATTACTGAAAAACCGATTGTGGCCGTTATCTACTCTCATGGTCACTTTGATCATACCGGTGGCAGTGCCGCATTTTCTCCCACTGATTCAGAGTCCAGTATTGCAGTCTATGCCAGTGCTAAATGGCCACGTTACCGGCAAGAGTTAGTCAGTCCACTATATCCTATGATTAATAGGAGATTGATAGAGCAGGTTGGTTTTGCGGTTGCTACTCCTGGGACAGAACGCTATGAACATGTATTGGGGCCAGTCTATCCTCAATCCACCACCCAATCATACGTAACGCCGACCCATACAATTTCAGGGCGCACACAAATAACATTGGCTGGCGTTAAATTTGAAATAGTGCCAATTCCTTCGGAAATGGACGATGAGTTAGTTGTTTGGTTGCCGGATGAACGCGTGGCTTATGCCGCTGATACTATGGTCCAGATGTTTCCTTTTTTAGCGACTCCGCGCAGTGAGCCTTCACGCAGTCCCAGAGGCCTAATAAAAGCTAAAGATATCCTATTAGACTGGGAACCTGAATACTTGCTTTTTGGTCATGGTCCTGTGGTTAGTGGCCAGTCTGAAGTAAAAGCACTCATCACTAATTCTCGCGATGCCGAGCAGTCCCTGTTAGACCAAACTATTGCGGCCATTAACAAAGGCAAGACTCGCGATCAGACTGCTGCAGACCTACGATTGCCGGCTCATTTAGCCAATGACCCTAAGTTGATTGATGCATATCATCGTCAAAGTTGGGTTATCAAAGGTTTGTATAGTCGTTTGAGTGGTTGGTTTGGAAACGATGTTTTGGAGATGGTTCAGCATATCCCCGTAGAGGAGGCAAAGCGGATGATCAGCCTAGCTGGCGGCCCTAATGCCATGTTAAGTAAAGCTAGAGCTGCGCTAAGAGCGCAAGATTATCCCTGGGCCACACAACTATCCAGCTATCTTATACGAGCAGATCAGAGGTCAGACTCAGCGCTTCAGATAAAAATTGATGCGTTAAAGGCAATGGCTGCAAACACCCATAGTAGTAATGAGCGGTTTTACTTGCTGTCTGGTGCGTTATGGCTTGAGCGAGGTGGACCGATAGTTCCAGCGTTTAATTTAGAAGGTCAGACCGATATGGTGCCCACCTCAGAACTTATTGAGTTACTGGGCCCAAGGCTAGACCCTATTCGCAGCGCTGACACGAACTTTACTATCAATCTCCTAGTTACAGATACGCAAGAAAGCTTTCGGCTAACGGTGCGCAGAGGTGTTTTAGAGAGGCGATCAGGTGAGCACAGCCAACCGGATCTAGTGCTGGCGATGGGGCGCAAAGCATTGTTAGCCTTCACTACCAAATTATCATCTCTTGAAGAGTTACTCCGTCAAGATAGGGTCGTACAAAAGGGGGATGCTAGCCATTTTTGGAGTTTGCTGAACTAATTCTTCTGCGACTTATATTTGAGGGCTTGGTCGTTAATTTAAGAATTAATGGTTAATGACACTAAAAGCCCCTGTAGTCTAGTGATCACAGGGGCTTAAAAGCATAGTTGGTACCAGTGGCCGGACTCGAACCGGCACGCTTTTAAGGGCGCGGGATTTTGAATCCCGTGTGTCTACCAATTCCACCACACTGGCATTCTCTATCTGCTTCAACTTCGGCAGGGCGGCGATTATAGCAGTGATCAATAGTGGGTCAACAGATTTAAATGTGATGAGCCGGTGAATACAATCTCTAATGTCTGATTGTAAATATTTTGGCGCTTTAGGCGTAATTTCTATACCCTTGCGGGCCAGAACTTAATCACTTTAAAAAATTGTTATGCGACGTGACCATTTCCAATTTGAGCTACCCAATGAGTTGATTGCTCGTCAGCCTACTGAGCAGCGCCAAGGCAGTCGGCTTTTGTTTTTAGATGGAGCAAATAATCATCTAGAGCATGAGCAGTTCGGTGATTTTTTAACTCATATAGAGAGCGGTGATTTAATTGTATTTAATAATACTAAAGTCATTCCGGCTCGTCTCTATGGCCAAAAGCAAAGTGGCGGCAAGATCGAGGTTTTGGTGGAGCGGTTAGTATGCAGTCATTCCGTGCAGGCTCATGTGCGCGCCAGCAAAGCACCAAAGCCCGATACTCAGATCGTTTTTTCTAAGGATTTTGGTGCCCAGGTGACGGGTCGGGCTGATGATCTATTCGAATTAACCTTCAACAGACCCGTGTTAGAGGTTCTAGAGTCTATAGGTCATATGCCGTTGCCCCCATACATTGATCGAGAGGATACCGAAGCGGACAAGTCTCGCTACCAAACAGTTTATGCTGATCAGTTGGGTGCTGTTGCGGCACCTACTGCCGGGCTTCATTTTGATGAAAAAATGCTCGCTGATATTGAAGCCAAGGGCGCCAAAGTTGCTTTTGTAACCTTACATGTGGGTGCGGGGACCTTTCAGCCAGTGCGAGTGGACAATATTAGCGATCATCAGATGCATTCAGAATGGTTGCATGTGAGTGAGGCTGTCACTGATCAAGTCTTACAGACCAAGGCCAATGGTGGACGAGTGATTGCTGTGGGAACAACAAGTGTAAGATGTCTAGAAACCGCAGCGCAAAACGGCCAGATTGCTCCTTTTGAGGGGGATACGAATATTTTTATTTATCCTGGTTATCGATTTAATGTTGTTGATGGTTTGCTGACTAATTTTCATTTATCAGAATCCACACTATTAATGTTAGTCAGCGCATTTGCCGGATATAAGCCTATAATGGCCGCCTATCAGGAGGCAGTATCAGAGCGATATCGTTTCTTTAGTTATGGCGATGCTATGTTTTTACTGCACAACCCCAATGCTAATCAGGATATACCCCAATGAGCCGCGAATGTTTTATGCAATTTAAGGTATCTGCTACCGACGGAAAGGCACGTCGAGGTGAGATGCAGTTTCCTCGCGGTGCTGTTCAAACACCTGCGTTTATGCCGGTGGGGACCTATGGCACAGTCAAGGGAATGTTACCTAAAGACATAGAAGAGATTGGCGCGGAAATGATTCTTGGTAATACCTTTCATTTGATGTTGCGCCCAGGTACCGAGGTTGTCAAAGCTCACGGGGATCTGCACGATTTTATTCAGTGGCAGGGCCCTATTTTGACTGATTCTGGCGGCTTTCAGGTATTTAGTTTGGGCGATATGCGCAAGATCACTGAAGAAGGAGTTAAGTTTAAATCCCCTATTGATGGCAGCCCGGTATTTATTGACCCAGAAACTTCAATGCAGGTTCAGCGCGATTTGGGTAGTGATGTGGTCATGATTTTTGATGAGTGCACGCCTTATCCAGCCACGGAAAAAGAGGCTGAAGACTCGATGCAGTTGTCACTGCGCTGGGCTCAGCGAAGTAAAGCGGCTCATGGTAATAACCCCTCTGCTCTTTTTGGCATTGTGCAGGGCGGCATGTATGAATCCTTGCGTGATATTTCATTGGCGGGTTTGGTCGATATTGATTTTGATGGTTATGCCATCGGTGGTCTGTCGGTGGGAGAACCAAAAGAGGATATGTTAAGAGTTCTCGATCATCTCGCTGACACTATGCCTGCGGATAAGCCTCGATATCTCATGGGCGTTGGCAAGCCAGCTGATTTAGTGGAGGGTGTGCGCCGGGGTATCGACATGTTTGATTGTGTAATGCCAACTCGCAATGCTCGTAATGGCCATCTGTTTACGAGTACTGGCGTGATAAAAATTCGCAATGCCAAGCATCGACATGATACGCAACCATTGGATTCTGAGTGCGACTGTTACACCTGTAAAAACTTTAGTCGTGGGTATCTCCATCACCTAGAAAAATGTGGGGAAATGCTCAGTGCCCAGCTAAATACCATACATAATCTCCGTTTTTATCAAACCTTAATGGCGGGCCTTCGTGATGCTATTGCGCAGGGAGAATTAGATTCTTTTGCTGATGAGTTTTATCGCAAACAGGCAATTGGTGATAGTGGGGGTTTAAATCCTTAAATGTGCCCCTATTTATTAAGGAATACCGCTATAATGCGCCGCAAGAATACAAGGATTCCTTAGCCCATGCTTAATAAGTTCCCTCTGTGGAAGAATATGATGATTCTTCTGGTGATTGTCTTCGGACTCACCTACGCAGCCCCTAACTTCTATCCCCCAGATGCTGCTGTGCAGTTGTCCGGTCAAAGTGGTGCCATGGCCATAGATGAAGCTGTTCTAGAAAAAGTTGAGGGTGCTCTAGCGGAAGGTAATATCGAGCACTTCGGTGGTGAAGCTGATGGTGAGAGTGCGTTAGTCAGAATCAAAGATAAAGATCTTCAGCTTAGGGCTAAAGAGCTCATTCAAGCTGAGATGGGTGGCGAATATATTGTTGCACTAAATTTGGCGCCTACTACCCCCGATTGGCTGAGTAGTTTGGGTGGAACTCCCATGAAGTTGGGTTTAGACCTCAGTGGTGGAGTGCACTTTTTACTTGAGGTAGATCTGGATTCTGCCTTGGCCGTTCGTCTTGAGGGTGATCTTGGAGAAATAAAAGCTGCGCTAAGAGATGAGCGCATTCGCTACCGTAGCCTAGAGTTGAAGGGTAACCAGATTATTGGTCAGTTTCGCGATGCCGATCAAATAGATAAAGCTATGATGATTGTGCGCACTAATTTCAGAGAGCTTCAGCCACAAAGTGCTCCTGGCCAAAATCCTTTATCAATGGTTCTCAATCTCAGTGAAGCGGCGACCAACACTCTAGAGGATAACGCCATTAAACAAAATCTGACTTCTCTGCGTAATCGCGTGAATGAGTTAGGTGTATCTGAGCCACTGGTTTCCAGGCAGGGTAAAAATCGTATTGTTGTTGAATTGCCTGGCGTCCAAGATACCGCCGAAGCAAAACGGATTATTGGTAAGACTGCTAACCTAGAGTTTCGTCTGGAATCTCAGGGTAGAGGCGGGGAGAGTTTTGAGTTCCGAACTCCAGGGGGGCAGGGCCCCAACGCACTACTTGAAAAGAAAGCAGTGATTACCGGTGAAAATGTGACTGACGCGCGGGCTAGCTTTGATGAAAATGGCCGACCCCAAGTCAACATCACTCTAGATTCCTCTGGTGGTTGGCAGATGGGGCACGCTACTCGCGATAATATTGGTCGTCGACTGGGTGTTCTATTTATCGAGTACAAAACAAAGCTAGAAAAATCAATCTCTGATACCGGTGAGGTAGAGATCATCCCGGTTCCCTTTGTTGAAAAGCACATTATCAGCTTAGCTACGGTGCAAGCTCAGTTAGGTAAGCAATTTCGTATTACTGGATTAGATGGTCAGCGTGAATCCTCTGAACTGGCGTTGTTGCTTAGAGCTGGAGCCTTGGCTGCGCCAATGTACATTGTTGAAGAACGTACTATTGGTCCATCACTTGGTGCTGACAATATTGCCCTTGGGGTAAAGTCAGTAACAGTTGGCATGGCCTTCGTTTTGCTCTTTATGGTAGTGGTGTATCGAGCATTTGGTCTTGCTGCTAATGTTGCTTTGGGAATGAACCTGTTGTTATTAGTGGCCTTTATGTCTCTTCTTGGTGCTACATTAACTCTCCCAGGCATTGCTGGTATTGTGTTGACAGTCGGTATGGCGGTTGATGCTAATGTCTTAATCTTTTCTCGAATACGAGAAGAGCGACGAGAAGGAGCTTCTGTTCAGAGTGCGATTAGTGCGGGTTATGACAGAGCTTTCGTGTCTATTTTGGATGCCAACATCACTACGCTGATTGTTGCACTCATTCTTTTCTTGATTGGTTCCGGCCCCGTTCAAGGGTTCGCGGTAACACTATCAATTGGAATTTTGACCTCGATGTTCACTTCTATCGTTATGACACGAGGATTGGTGAATCTCGTTGTTGGTGGCCGCAAAATTGAAAAGCTTTGGATTTAGGAGAAAATTATGATGCCATCAAGAATATATAATTTCATGGGTCTTCGTCGATATGCGGTAGTTTTTTCTGCTCTTATGCTAGTCGTCTCCTCATGGTCTCTTTACACTCAGGGCTTGGTATTAGGGCTAGATTTTTCCGGAGGGACTCAGATTGAAGTGGGTTATGATCAACCTGCAGATGTTGGTGAACTGCGCGAACAACTCGAGACCGCCGGGTTTGATAATCCAGTGGTGGTACATTTTGGTTCAGAAACTGATGTCTTAATCCGTCTGCAGGGTGAACCAGACCAGAAACTTGCAGAACAGGTAGTTGAGGTTTTGCAGGGTGAAGATGAACAAATAGATCTTCGCCGTGTTGATTTTGTTGGTCCTCAGATTGGTGAGGAACTGCGTGAAGATGGTGGTTTGGGTATGCTCACAGCTCTGGCAGTGGTTATGCTCTATGTGGCTATTCGCTTTCAATTGAAATTTTCTGTTGGTGCTGTTTTGGCGCTAGCTCATGATGTCATTATTACCCTTGGTATTTTTTCATTGGCACGATTTGAGTTTGACTTAACGGTACTTGCTGCTGTTTTAGCGGTGGTGGGTTATTCTCTTAATGATACGATTGTAGTGTCAGATAGAATTCGTGAGAATTTTCGAAAGATACGCAAAGCATCTCCGGTTGAGGTGATCAACGAATCCTTATCCCAAACTCTTTGGCGAACGATCAACACGTCGGCTACGACCTTTATCGTGTTACTAGCCCTATTCTTTATCGGCGGTGAGTTGATTCACAATTTTGCTATTGCACTGATGATTGGTGTGGGTATTGGTACTTATTCTTCAATCTATGTAGCGGCCACCGCCATGCTAGCTCTCAACCTTGATAGAGAAGATCTTCTAGAGACTGTTGAGGGTGAGTTAGTGGATGATTTACCCTAGTGGGGTGATCTTCTATCGATACTACCAGCGCAACCTAGGGCTGGTTAGCAAATTCTTGGAAATAGTTAAAAATCTCTTGAGGCGCAGTTTCTCTCGCTGCGCGCCACCGGTCATTGCTGTCAAGATTTAAAACTTTGCCCTTAAGGTCAAGTATAATCACCTGTGGAATACCTTCTTTGGAGGGCATTCCAAAGACCTTATAAAGGTCCATATTTTGATCGTAATCACCCACGTCGATTCGCATGACCTCGTAGTGTTGAGCTACAAATTTATTTACTGTAACTAGCTTCATCACGGCTTCTAGACATTGAGCGTCTGGACACCAATTGGCACCAAAAATCACCAAAGGTTGCTTCTTTAGTTCTAAGGCTTTGCTAATAAAATCGTTTAATTGCTTTTCCGCGATAACTTGTCCACTGAATGGTTTAGGCAGATTAGACGGTAGTTGATCAAACGCTGTTAATTGAATCATTGGTCATTAGCTCTTGCGGACTTTAGGTCCCAGTTTTTAACGGGGTTTGTGCTTGATAATAACGTAAAAAATTTATCGGTTAAAACTTAATATTTGCAGGTCCCGCAGCGAAGAGGAAGTACCCACATAAACAATAAACTGTCCTACAGGAATTTTGAATTGTTTTAATTCGGTATCATAAATTCCTAAGGGGTGATTAGCAGACGAAGGGTCAATATCTAAGCTCACTTGAACAGTTTCACCCGGGTTGATAGCAACCTTCTGGAAGGCTACAAGACGCTTGGGCGGTTGTTCGGGAGCGGGTATCCCAAGATAGACTTGGATGACCGTTTTACCTGGACGATTACCTTCGTTGGTTATTGGTAGATTGACTGTATAGGTATCTTTGAGAGTGTTGTGTATGAGACTAGCATCACCCAAACTAAATTCTGTATAGGATAATCCATGACCAAATGGGAACGCTACGCAGGGGTTACTTAAGTCCTCTCGCAGAGCACATTTACCACTAGCGTTACTATCATACCAACGGTATCCAATGTTTAAGCCTTCCTTGTATTCCACCAGTGCTTTGTCCTCGAAAATAAGGGGAGGGAAGACAGTTATGTCAGTGGTATCTATCCAACCCTGGGCTTTTGCAGACGTGCCAGGAAAATGGGTAGCATTCTTTGCAATAGTATCTAAGAATCCTTTGCCAGCAATAGGAAAGGTTACAGGGCTTTTACCACTTGGGTTGACTGATCCAAACAAGACATCCGCCACTATATGACCGTCTTCTTGTCCGGGAAACCACACCTCCAAAATCGCGGGCCCAGAATTCCCCAGTAGAGCCCCTGAATCAGGTATGGCAATACCTGCATTGTCTTTCAAAACCACGGCAGTCTTTCTGAACATATCTCCAGTGGCAGCAAGTATCATTTCTATCATAGCGATTGTTTGGCTATTGCGCTCTGGATTTATGGCTTTGCCATCGGTATGAGCGAGACTGGTAATTTTATTGGGTGCGTCGGTATACCAATCTAAGGTGTCTCCTAAACTCAGGGCTGCATTCAGACCTATTTCATCAGCAAAGGTGGCTCTATCGGCGCCCTCTTCAGCGATACTGCCAGCCATAATGATAACGGCGTCGGCTTGTATAGCTGCTTCGATAGCTTGATCAATATTAGAGTTATCATCGTCCACTAAGGTAAGTTCAATTTTGGCCTGTGTATTTCCTAATTCTTGAAGTACATTCTTTATGCCCTGTAAAGGTGGTACGGTGTAATGAGGGACTACATCTGAGCTGCCGCCGCCAGCGCCCATTGAGCGGCCAACCACAACACCTCCCGCAACAGCCTGTTGAGCATAAACCTGAGTTGTTTTACCAATCAACGCCACGCTTCTTATATCACTAGCAAAAGGTAGAGTTTGGTTGTTTTGCAAAAGCACGGCAGAGGCACCACCCATGGCGCGCGCTTTTCTACCACCTTCTTCGATTGAAAGTGGTTTTTGGACTAATGGCCGCTCGAATATACCTAGCTTAAACATTTGTTGGTAGCGACGTCCAAGGGCTATGTCTATATGCTCTGGGGTTAATTCGCCCTTTGCCAGAGCACTATTTAATCTGTCGGGTGACCAGAAAGAGGGAATAGGCATGAGATGGTCAAGTCCGGCGACAAGCGATGCCGCGGTACTTTTTACAGCAAAGAAATCTGACTGTACATAACCTTTGAAACCCCACTGTGTTCGCAAAACGTCGGTGAGTAAGGCTTTGTTTTCGCACGCTTGGCTACCGTTGAGGTCATTGTATGAACACATTAATGAGGCTACTTCACCTTCTTTTACTGCCATTTCAAATGGCAATAGATAGAGTTCATGAAGAACTTGCTCATCAATAGTCTGAGATACATTGTGGCGATTGGTTTCTTGTTCATTTGCGGCGAAATGCTTTGCCATGGCGATTATGCCAGCATCTTGAATCGTTCGAATCTCGGTGACAGCGATGCTTCCTGTTAGATATGGATCTTCACCTTTATATTCAAAATTTCTACCCAGTACCGGATTGCGAGCTAAATTAACACCTGGTGCCTCGAAAACATGCAGAGCCATTGCGTGAGCCTCTTGAGCAATGACTTCACCAAAGCTCCGAGCCACATCATGATCAAAGGAGGCGGCAATACCTATGGCTGATGGAAGTGCGGTAGCTTTAGCAGAGGAAGGGTGTGTATAGGCCGCAAAGGGATTTTGTTTTTGGTTGGCAATACTAGGATCAACGCAGTCATTTTGACCAATACCTACAGGTCCATTGGTGATTCGTAATGTGGGAATACCTAATTCTTTGATACCTCGAACGTGTCGAGCACCAAAACACTGAGGGAGTTCGGGAATAATTTCAGGAACATTACCCACTAGTTGCTGTTGTTTTTGCTCTAATGTCATAGCCTGAAGTAAAAGCTCTGTTCTGACTTCTGGACTCAGAGTAGTATTTAGCCAAAGGGGTTGGTTAGCCTGAGTTGTTTGGTTTTGAGTGCAGGCAACAGAAAATAGAACAAGAGTTAATCCCAGTGTCCTTGCTAATGTTAGTTTGGTTGATGTTCTTAACATTTTCTAATCCTACTGGTTAGCTTTCTATCTTAGTATTCCAATATAATTTACCAATACCATCTTTTAGGTATGCGTTATGACCACCAAGGGTAGAACGGAGGCATGTCGGTAGAAGCTTTCTCAGGAAAATCGGGCGCGCGCTTTTCAAGAAAAGCATCTACTCCTTCCTTGCCACTATTTCTGCTCGCATAAAAAATAGCTAATGAATCCACCTCATGGGCTTTAACCGGGTGATCTTGGGCTCCGTTTCGGTAAATCATTTGCCTTGTTAGGGCCATGGAAACTTGGCTGAAATTCACCATTCGAGCTGCTAGCGCATAAGCTTCATTTAAAAGATCTTCCGGAGGATAAACCGCCTTTATAAAACGTTCCTTTAGTAGTGTATCTGCGTCCAATATTTCGGCGGTATAACACCACTCTAGGGCGGTTTGAATGCCCACGAGCCGGGGCAAAAACCAGCTTGAGCAAGCCTCTGGAGTGATACCTATCTTGTTAAACACAAACCCAACTCGAGCTTTTTCTGATGCTAGCCGAATATCCATTGCGCAAGCCATGGTTGCACCAATGCCAACTGCTGCACCGTTAATAGCGCCTATTATTGGTTTTTTACAGTCATACATAGCAAGCACTACTTGGCCTCCAGAGTCGCGCACCCCATTCTCAATGTCATCATCATCAAATCGCTCACGGATATCCTCTATGGTTGGATTTAGGTCTTCATTGAGACCAAACACATTTCCAGTGCTGGTTAAATCCATCCCAGCACAGAATGCTCTTCCCGCGCCCGTAACTACTATTGCCCCGACTGCATCGTCATCACTAGCGCGATTAAAGGCATCGATTAATTCGTGGCTCATTTCGATAGTAAATGAATTTAAGTGATCAGGTCGCGATAGTGTTAACGTTAAAATAGAGTCCTGGGTTGCATAATCAATGGTCTTGTAAGTCATAGTGGTCCCATAGAGATTTTTATTGTTAGTGGTTTAGAGTATATAGCTCTGGTACAGGGAATTTAAGGTATGTTTTAAGTTCTGGGTAACAAGGCTTTTGTACGCACATTTGTCCATCGGTTGCTGATGAGAACTATTGGCTCAATCAAAGCTATGAGGTTGCAATGAATTGCTGGGTCAAAAGATTGTATGTTCGTTATGGCTGGGACACATTGCAGTTAGGTCTGTCTTTTTCCACCAAACTTAAAGAGATAAATTTATCAATTAACGCGATGGGTGATACTCCACGAGACCTATTAATGGTCCCGTAAAGCATGATTTGCTTTCGACCCAAAAACTTAGGATTGTCAGGATTCTTGATCCTTCGATTCAGGTGCTGTTGTATCTTCGTTCGTGCAATCTTGAGCCGAGTCCCGATAGAAGATTTGATGGCCCAGTAGCGGGGTGAATGTTCCGGCTTCGTGCCATGCATTGATGGAAGAGATAAGCGCCTCGGTTCAGAGATGTCAAAACCGTGATGCTAGAGAAAACACTTGCTGCGTCCAACGGCTCTGATGAGACCCTCTATTTCAAAACAGGACCCAAAAGTCAAAACAGGACCCAAACGATAAACGCACGAGAACCGAGTAGCGATCTAGAACTTAGGAACGAGCACGAATTTGCCAACATGCTTCTTTTGCAGAAAAAGTGTCTGAGCTTGAACGATTTCATGCATTGGAAACACCTCAGCAACAAGCGGTTTGATCTCGCCTCGTTCGATATAACCGATCAGATTGGGAAACACCACTTCATCCCAAGCCGTAGACCCGAGCAAAGAAATATCTTTGAGATACGTATCTCTCAAGTCCATCTGCACCATGGGGCCCGCAATCGCCCCGGACGTCGCGAGTCGACCACCGCGTTTGAGGAGTTTCAACATCGATGCGACCCCCTCACCCGCGACGTTATCGACGACGACATCGACAGATTGCTCACCCAACGTGGCCAAAAGGTCTTCATCGCGCGCGCATACCTGATCTGCCCCGAGCGCTCTGACTGAAGCCAGCTTGTCTTTCCCAGCGACGGCGATCACTTGAGCACCTCGTCTAGCCGCCAACTGAACCGTCGCTGAGCCGACACCACCGGATGCGCCGGTGACTAAAACAACCTCATTCTTTGCAACATTGGCACGTTCCAGCATATTTTCAGCGGTGCCGTATGCACAGGGAATTGAACCGAGTTCTGCATCCGTCCAGTCACTGTTGATCGGGAATACTTCAGTGGCAGGGACTTTGACATACTCTGCAAACGCGCCATCGAAGTCGGAGCCCATCCAACGATTGTCCCAAGATTCAAAACCGTTCGTACGCATGCACGCTCGGATCAGCACTCTTGCACGAAGTAAATGCTGACTATCGTCATGACCGACCGTCACGACTTCGCCGCAACAATCCGTTCCCTGAATAAAGGGAAAGGGGGTGGCCACATTCCAGCCGCCATCTTTGCGTGCGTCCACATCGAAATTGGAACCCGAGGTTTCATTGGTGGCTTGCTCAACTGACGACGAATACCAGCCCAAGCGTGTGTTGATCTCCGTATTGTTCACACCGGCGGCTAAGACTTTTACCAAGACCTCTCCCACCTCTAGCGCAGGCACCTTGACCTCGCGAAGCTCCAATTTATCGTAACCGCCATTCCCTGTGGTCACGATGGCTTTCATGGTATCGGGAATCATTGGTGCAACAGCCTCGTTTGCAATGTTAGAACCAAGATCTCAACCAACTTTCGATGGTTTTGAAGCCTAGTTCGCATCGACAGTGTTCTCTGCTACGTCCGAATTCCAGGTGTAAATCTTCTTAATAAAACAACGGTCGAGTCCAGAGAGGCCATCGGCGATAATAATTTCATCGCCGCGAGTAAGGCAAGAAGAGCCTCGAGTTCGCGTTGCGATATTATTCATTGCGCGAGATACGTCACAGATACCCGATAAATCCAGTCGATATTCATCTCTGACGCCTTTAGTAAGGATCACAGACTGCCTCTCCCCTTTAATTTCACGCCAGCCGTTAACCGAGCTTGCAAAGCAAATACGCTTAACTTCTTCTCCCTGACGGATGTCGACGGTCTTTGGGGTAGAGTCAGTCTCGGTAGACGTGGTACAACCTACTAAAAAGACGACAAAAAATGTTGCAGATATTATTTTTTTCATCACTTGCTCCTTTTTAAACTTCGAGATCAACAACACACTAACATAAGATTTACATTGTATCCGAGATATACGTCACCTATAAGAAGACTAGATTTCCGGTTTTTCTTTTAAATGATGACCAAGTGGGAGTTCAGTTTTGTAGCAAATAGGTTTCAATGAAAAGCTGCTTTTTACATGGCTTATACCCTTAAATTGGGTCAGGCGTTGGTCAAGAAATTCCTGATAGCTTTGCAAATCTGGCGTAACCACCCTGATTAAGTAATCGAACTCTCCAGTCATTAGATAACACTCCATAACTTCTGGCCATGAGGTTACTTGTTTAGCAAAGTCATCGAGTTCTTTTTTAACTTGATGATCCAGAGTGACTTGAATAAATACGGTCACCGGTAAGCCGACTTTGTTGGGATCTAAAAGACTGACGCGCTTGCTGATATATCCTTTATCTTCGAGATTTTTCACACGCCTGGAGCAAGGAGAGGGTGATAAAAATACTTTATCCGCAAGGTCAATGTTGGGAATTGCGGCATTGCCTTGCAGGATATCGAGGATTCTCCAGTCAGTTGTATCGAGATTATTACTAGCCATTTCCGCTCCTTTGAGAGTTGCTTTATAGGATTGTCTGAGACCACTGGCTCGATTTAAACTCAATATAACTAAGATTGCCAATTATTAACTCAATATAAAGGCTTAAACTCTTATTTTTTTAATTCTGCGCAACTAATGCTAAGTTTATAAATTTTTTGAGCAATTATTCGTAATATTTTTGCGATTATCCAGACAACTTTGGTAGGATTTTTTTAACTGCACCATGGTAATTTATAGGCTAGAGACAACAAATAAAATGGAATAAAAAGGGGTCTGTTATGGTTGATAAAAACTTAGTTACAAGCGTGCTTAAGTTTACGGAAGCTAAAGACATGCCTATCTCTACTTTATCATTGTTGAACGCTGATGGAGAGATTTTAGAAGGAGCTCAAGAACCTAAGATAGATAAACATACAGCCCTTAAAATCTATCGGGATATGAACTATATTCGAGTCCTTGATGAAAGAATGATTGGCGCTCAGCGTCAAGGCAGATTGAGCTTTTATGTAACCTGTACTGGTGAAGAGGCATCGGTGGTCGGGTCTGTAGCAGCTTTCTCAAGCCAGGATATGGTAATGAGCCAGTATCGAGAACATGCTGCTCTGCGATATCGTGGATTTACCTCTAAGCAGTTTATGAATCAGCTATTGAGTAATGATCTTGACTTGGGAAAGGGCCGTCAGATGCCAATTCACTATGGCAGTCGCGATCTAAATTACATGACGATTAGCTCAACATTAGCCACTCAAATCCCTCAGGCAGCAGGCTATGCTTATGGGCAAAAATTATCAGGTAATGATACCTGCACCATTTGTTATTTTGGAGAAGGTGCCGCGTCGGAAGGTGATTTCCACGCTGGGCTGAACATTGCTGCTGTGTCTAAGTGTCCAGTGGTCTTCGTGGTTCGCAATAATGGATATGCCATTTCAACACCAACCGTCGAGCAATTTGTGGGTGATGGTATAGCCCCTCGGGGAGTTGGCTACGGGATTCCAGCCATAAGAGTGGATGGTAACGATATTTTAGCGGTTCATGCTGCGTCTGTTGAGGCTAGAAATTTAGCAATCGAAAAGAGCACGCCAGTGATCGTTGAGACGATGAGCTATCGCCTCGGAGCTCATTCTACTTCTGATGACCCAACGAGTTATAGAACTTCGGAAGAAGAGGAAATGTGGCGACAGAAGGATCCTATTGAGCGTATGAAGAAATGGTTACTTGGCAAGGGTTGGTGGAGTGATCAGCAAGATCATCAAATGAAAGATGAATACAAGAAAGAGATTTTGGGTGCTCTGAAATCTCAAGAAAAACGTCAGCCACCAGTGCTTGATCATTTGATCTCTGATGTTTATCAAATACCACCTGCGCACTTGCGGGAACAGTATTCAGAGTTACTCGCTCATATTGATAAGTATCCCGATCACTATTTGCCGAATCCAACGAAGGGACACGATAGCTACCACAAACCTGCAGCTCAGTTTAGCTAGGTGTAAAGATGCCTAAAATTAACTTGTTACAGGCGGTAAATAGCGCCTTAGATACGGCGATGGATGCAGATTCCAGAGTGGTTTGCTTAGGGGAAGATATTGGTGAGTTTGGCGGTGTTTTTCGCGCCACAAGTAAACTTCAAGAAAAGTACGGAAAGCAGCGTTGTTTTAATACCCCCATTACCGAGCAAGGTATTGTGGGTTTTTCGATAGGATTAGCGGCTCAAGGATCAGTTGCAGTCGCAGAAATTCAATTTGCTGATTATATCTTTCCTGCGTTTGATCAAATCGTTAATGAGGCTGCAAAGTTTCGCTATCGCAGTGGTGATCAGTTTAATTGTGGCGGCCTAACTATCAGAACTCCCTACGGCGGAGGCATTGCAGGAGGGCTTTATCACTCACAATCTCCGGAAGCCTACTTCTGCCATACTCCAGGTTTAAAGGTCGTCATTCCCAGTACTGCCTATCAGGCAAAGGGTTTGTTGCTGTCAGCAATTCGTGATCCTGATCCTGTGATATTTTTTGAGCCCAAGGCAATCTATCGTGCTGAGGTGGGCGACGTTCCAGATACAGACTACGAACTACCATTAGGTGTTGCTCAAGTGGTGAGTACAGGTACAGATATAACCCTTGTTGGATGGGGTGCACAAATGCACCAACTTCATCGAGCGGCAAAGATGGCGGCTAAAGACGGAATTTCTTGTGAGGTCATTGATTTATGCACATTACTGCCCTGGGATGCTGATACAGTCGCTAAATCAGTAACTAAAACAGGTCGTTTAATCATTAGTCATGAAGCACCGCGAACCGGCGGATTTGCTGGAGAGATTGCTGCGACTATCCAAGAACGTTGTTTTTTATCACTCGAGTCTCCGATTACGCGTATTACCGGATTGGACACGCCATTTCCGCTAGTTTTTGAAAAAGAATACCTACCAGACTATTTGAAAGTTTTCGAAGCAATCAAAGCTAGTGTGCATTTTTAATGGTCATAAATGTTATTGACCAAGGGAGTTGGAGATGAATAAAGATTTTATCTTGCCAGACATTGGAGAGGGTATCGTTGAATGCGAGGTTCTTGAGTGGAAGGTCAAAGAGGGTGATCTTGTTGAGGAAGATCAGGTTATAGCTGATGTGAGTACCGATAAGGCAATTGTCGAAATACCCTCTATGCATAGTGGGCGGGTTACTAAGCTCTACTATATTGCTGGTGAAACAGCCAAGGTTCATTCTCCTTTATATGCCATCGATATTGACGGTGAGGATGTTGAGCTACCAAATCAAGAAATAGAAACTCAGGAACACAAGTTAGAGCTGGTTAAGCAGCCGATAAATGTGACCCCAAGTGAAATTAACAAGAAGGTCTTGACCACACCAGCAGTGCGCAAGTTAGCGCGAGAACATGATCTTGATCTCAATTTGATTTCTGGCTCGGGCAAAAGTGGACGTATCCTTAAAGAAGATGTTTTGGAGTACCTTAAGCCAGATTTAAAGGCACCCTTGTTATCCTTAACTAAGACGATAGAAGATCGAAGCGAGACAATTGTAGGTGTGCGCAAAATTATGGCTCATCATATGGCCGATTCAGTCGCTACTATTCCTCATTTTACGTTTGTTGATGATGTCGATGTTACTGAATTATTGAAGTTAAGGGCGTCCTTAAAGTCTAGATACACTGAAGAAGTGAAGATCACTTTAATGCCATTACTTATAAAAGCGTTGTCTTTGTCTATTTCAGCTTTTCCCATCGTCAATAGTCGAGTTGATGATAATTTTAGTGAACTCACTTATCTTGCTAGCCATAACATTGGTATGGCTGTGGATGGCAAAACAGGCCTTCTGGTGCCAAATATAAAAGATGTGCAACAGCGATCTATCATAGATATTGCTCATGAGGTAACTCGATTAACAGATGCCGCCCGCAGTGGTGTTATCAATCCATCGGACCTAAAGGATGGCACCATTACTATTTCTAATATTGGCGCTATCGGAGGTGTATCAGCATCACCGATCATAAATAAGCCTGAGGTCGCTATTGTTGCTCTAGGAAAGATACAAAAGCTTCCTCGTTTCAATGATGAGGGACAACTCGAAGAGCGTCATATAATGACAATGAGTTGGTCTGGGGACCATAGAGTAATCGATGGAGCCACAATCGCTCGTTTTAATAATTCCTGGAAAGCGTATTTAGAGAACCCCAGTACCATGCTAGCCAACATGGTTTAGGTTGCGAAGGACCCATTCAGATAAAGATCATTCCGATGGTTGGTGTTATGGAGTCAGCGCAGAATAGTTATCCAGCTTATTGATGATAATCTTACCGTTCTTCATAACAAAGACGGGCCTTTCCAGTTTGCTTATATCTGCTAGAGGGTTCCCTTTAACAGCAATAATATCCGCCAGTTTACCAGCCTCGATACTACCCACTTTATCATCCCATTGAAGTAATTCAGCGCCGACGATAGTTCCGGCTTTAATGGCATCCATTGGTGTCAAGCCAGCTTCAATTAGGGTGGCAAACTCGCGGGCACACACATGAGGCTCCACTGCATATCCACAAAGATCTGAACCCACTGCAATTTTTACGCCTGCACGGTAGGCCTTACCGATCATTTTCAGCCAGTCATCCCTGAAGGATAAGTAAAAATCATCATTTTTACTTTGTGCTAGTAATTTACCGCTATTGGCATAGTAATCCCCTACATAGATGGTTGGCACATAAAAGGTTCCATGATCGACCATCAAGTCGATAGATCTTTCATCTAGATAGCTGCCATGCTCTATCGATCGAGCCCCCGCAATAATAGCTTGATTGACTCCCTCCGTAGCGTGGGCATGTGCCGCTACTGGGATGTTATGACGAGAAGCTTCTTCTATTGCAGCGCTCAATTCTTCTGGGCTAAAAGCCACATTTTTTGGATTGTCACCTACAGACATAAATGCCCCAGTAACCATGATTTTTATCCAATCAGACCCGTATTTTATTTCCTGTCTAATAGCTTTTCGTATTTCATCTGGCCCATCAGCAATCAACCCATCAGCAATAACGGGTTGTTCTGGTGACATAAAGTTGATATCGCCACCGCCGCCAGTAATTGAGATGTAATGCCCGGCACCAGTGAGACGAGGTCCTAGAAACATACCATTATCGATAACTTTACGAATGTCCTGATTCGCATAGTAGACATCACCGTCACCCATTACTCTTATAGTTGTCCAACCCGCCTCAAGTAAACCTTGAAGGGTAGACAGGCCTATTAGAGCCTTATAAGCAGATGAAGCTTGAAGATGACCATTTTGATAGTCATTTTTGTATAGTAGCGGGTGTTCGTGGGCATTAATCATCCCTGGCATCAAGGTTGTACCTGGGAGCTCTAATCTAGTTATCTGTTTTGGTATGTCGCTAACATCCAATACTTCAGTTATTTTATGGTCTTTCACAATGACAGCTTTATTTTTCAGCAACTGATCCGAATAGCCATCAATTAAATAGTCAGCAACTAGGGCGTACTCTGCAGAATATGCCAGTGGTATTATGCTAATTGCTAGTGCTAGGGACGTCAGACGTAGAGTGTTGAATATAGCCATACTATATTTTTCCCTTTGTTTGATGGTTTAATTATATACTGGCGTGAATCATTTTTAGTAATGAATAATTATAAAAATATAAAGCAAAAGCCAATACAAGTAACAAAAACATTTAATACAGGGTAGGTGTTTGTGGCACAAAGTAATCCTAAAAAACTCTTTGATCGCGCCATAGATTTATTAAAAAAGGGTGCTTCAGATGAAGCAGAAAGTCTATGCCGTTCTTGTTTATCGAAAAATGAACATGATGTAAATTTTCTATCTTTGCTGGGGTCTATTTTACTTCGTAAGAATGATTTTGAGGGTGCTGAGAAACTTTTGAGGACAGTTGCTCAGATAGCGCCAGGTTATCCCAATGTTCAAGAAGATTTAGGTACTGTACTTCTTAACCTTGGCAAGGCCGAAGAGGCCTTGATTCCGCTTCAAAAGGCCATAGAGAATAATCCCAAGAGTGCAAGTGGGTTTTCTAAGCTTGGAGGGGCGCTCAAAAGTTTGGGTAGGGACGAGGCGGGTGATGCAGCTCTTAAGTATGCCGCAGATTTGTCTCCCGCTCAGGCTGACTTGGAAAAAGCGACCTTGCTTTTTGCGGAGGGAAAGTTCCGTGAATCTGAAGCGTTGGCCAAGAAGTTGATAGATAATAATCCTAGAGATGTTAATGCTGGACTACTTTTAGGGCGAATTGCAATTGATGCTCGTGCCTATGATGAAGCAGAAATATTGTTACGAAAAGTCGTGGAAATTGCACCACGGTTCATTCCCGCATGGCATGATCTAGTAGCAGCTTTTAAAGAACAGGGTAAAGAAGAGGAAGCGATTAAGGCTATTGAAAAAGCTCTTCAGTTGGAGCCAACTAACGCGGGATCTCACTACTTTTACGCAGGGCTTTTAGCTATGGTTGGACGCACTGAGGAGTCAGCTGAGTCCTATAAACGCGCTGTTGAGTTAGATTCTAAGTTGGTTGGTGCTTATTTAGGTCTCGGTCATGTGCTTAAAACCTTGGGTGATCAGGAGGGTGGTATTGCCGCTTATAGAGAGGCGATCGCTCTGAGGCCAAATTTGGGTGAAATATATTTTAGTCTCTCTAACCTGAAAACATTTCGGTTCACGGATGATGAGATAGCTGAAATGGTCAAGCGGATTAGTCACGAATCTCTCAGCTCTGAGTCAGTTGTGCATTTGGCCTTTAGTTTGGGTAAGGCATTTGAAGACAACAAAGACTATGACCGTGCGTTTCAATATTACAGTCAAGGCAATGAGGTACATCGTAATAGTATCGTTTATGATCCAGTGAGAACTGAGGTATCTCATAGCAAGATAAAAGAAACGTTTAGTGGAGAGTTTTTTAATAGAATTAAGACAACACAGCCGGGTGTCAAAGACCCCGACCCAATCTTTATCGTCGGGCTACCGCGCTCAGGATCAACGCTGTTGGAGCAGATTTTAGCTAGCCATAGTTTAGTTGATGGGACCAGTGAATTGCCAGACCTTGGGATTGTTTCCCAGATGATTACCGATAAGGATAAGGGGCGAGTCTTTCCTGGAGGTATTCTCGAAATGAGCGATGATGAGATAACTTACTTGGGGCAGCAATATTTAGACAGATCTCAGCAACAACGCCGTGGCGCACCATTTTTTACTGACAAAATGCCTAATAATTTCGCTCATATTGGATTGATCGAGGCAATATTACCAAATGCCAAGATCATCGATGCTCGTCGCCACCCTTTAGATAGCTGTGTTGGTTCGTTTAAACAGCATTTTGCAAAAGGGCAAACATTTACCTATGACTTGTTCGAATTGGGTGAGTTCTATCTTCAATATGATCAGTTGATGGCCCACTGGAATGAAGTATTGCCGGGTAAAGTCTTGCGTGTTCAGTATGAGGATGTAGTTCAGGATTTGGAAACTCAAGTCAGACGTATCCTTGACTACTGCGATCTCCCTTTTGAAGAAACTTGCGTTAATTTCCATGAAACTGAGCGAGCGGTCAGAACGGCTAGTTCTGAACAGGTAAGGCAACCAATTTATAACAAGTCGGTAAATACGTGGAAGCGATTTGATTCGCATATTGGTGACTTAAAAGAGGCTCTTGAGCCCCTTATAGATAAGTCTGATCCAACAATAATAGTGCGGTGATCCATATGAATTTACCTAAGTTGATAGCAACTTCGGTGGTTAGGGGCAGTGAAAAAGGGCAGAGCCATGGTGGGGTATATACTATAGACTTTGATAGCCTTGTGGTTGAGCAACATATTGATTGGAATGATGGTGAAATCGATTTCTCAGGGCGTGGTTGGGATAGAGGGCTCCGGGGGATTGAGTTCTTTGATCAACAGGTATGGATAGCAGCAAGCGATGAGCTCTTTTGCTACAGCCCAACATTTGAGTTATTAGGATCTTATCGAAACGAATATCTCAAACACTGCCATGAAATCAGTCGTCGCGATCACTTACTATTTCTTACTTCAACAGGCTATGACAGCCTTCTTGTGTTTAACCTAAACACGCTGAGTTTTAGTTGGGGTATGTATATTTCGAAAAATGGCAATCAGTGGGTTGGTCAACGATTCGATCCTCTGATAAATAAAGGACCTCCATTTTCGAACAATTACCATATTAACATGGTGCATGTGGAAGAATCAGGGATTTACTTTAGTGGTTTGCACACACGCGCATTACTGAGATTACAGTCGGATATGACTATTACGCAGGTTTGTAGTCTTCCCGAGGGTATACACAATGCCAGACCTTTTGCAGAAGGGGTTATATTCAATGATACCAAGAGTGATGTTCTTCGCCATGTGCGACGAGCGGGGAAGGCTGTAACTGTCAAAGTTCCCTCGTACAAAGAAGAGGATTTGAAATTTCATGGAGTAGACAGCGCGCAAATCGCGAGGCAGTCCTTTGGTCGTGGTCTTTGTGTCGTGAACAATCAAATTGTAGCTGCAGGATCATCCCCATCTACCATTAGTCTTTATGATATGGAAGCTGGGGAGCGAATAGCGGTGGTAAATTTAACCATGGATATTCGCAATGCCATTCATGGGTTAGAAGTCTGGCCATTCGAATAATTGGATATAAAAAAGGCACGCTCTGCGTGCCTTCTCTACAACAACTTTAGAACTCTGCTGTTTAGGGATTCCCTAGAAATACCTTCTAATTGAAAGACTATAATTTCTAGGCCTTACGACATTATCACTATTGCGCCCATAGTATGGATCGAAGTCTGATGAATCTCTGTAGTTAATACCTCTCTCATCGCCGATGTTCTGGAGACTTAACTGGGCTTTCCAATCGCCCATGTCATAACCCAGAATTAGATCAGTGAGGCGATAATCACCGTTCTCTTGCTGTGGGGCCGGATCTCCATCACCTAGCTGATTGAGGGATTTGCCTTCGAAATTATGTTGAAGTCTCGCATAGAGCTCTCCGCCACCCAGAAGAGAGAGCTGAGTGGTATATTCGGCATAGAGAGAGTAGGAGAGATCCGCAAACATCGGCAAATCAGATTTTGGGTCTAACCCCAAGGGAGCTTGACCACCTACAAATCGATCATCAGGGAAGGTTTCTAAGGGAATAACGTACTGATCGAAAATGCTAGTGAGGCTGAAGCCTACTTGCAAATTTTCATTGAGAACGGCGGTAATGCTTAAATCCACTCCCTTCACCGTAGCATCACCCAGATTAGCAACGACCGCTTGCCAAGGTTGGTTTTTACAATAGGCTGAATAACCACCATCTGCATCCGTAGGGCAAACATTGGGGTCGTGATCTATGGAGAAGCTTGGGTCTACAAATTCCATTTGCATACCTTTCCATGCCATTTCATAGACGGTTGCGTTGACCTGAATAGTGTCATCGTTGAAAGAAGACTTAATGCCCAACTCCATATTCTCTACGATGTCTGAATCATAAAATGCGGGTACGGTCGGGATTCCTCGAGAGCGGTTGGCTCCACCAACCCGATAGCCTTCAGAATAAACACCCCAGACCATTATATTGTCGGTGAGGTCATATTGCAGACCGATCTTAGGTATAAAGCCATCATCTGTCATATTACGATCAGGTGAGGCTGCATTTGGATATCCTTCTGGCTTCTCGACAAAGTATGATATAAAGCGGTCTACCTCATACCACCGTCCTCCTGCTAAGAGGGATAGGCGGTCTGAAAGTTTGATATCGATCTCTCCAAAAACTGCTTTATCTTCTCGAGTTGTGGTTTGGCTAGAGAACCACCAAGTATCAACTGGAGCGATTGTTATATCGTAGAGAGATGCATAGTAAGCCCATGCTGCGAATGCATTCGAATCAGCGTATCCATCGACGTAGGTCTTAAAGTCCCAGGTCTCATCTGAGTCCATATAGAAAGCACCTGCGGTCCATGCAACCTTGTCTCCACTGTGCGATAACCGCACTTCTAAAGTTTTGGATGTATTTTCTTGGTCATTAGTGAGATAGCCAATCGGATCCGCACCAAAGTCATAGGTCGCGTAATAGGCCCCCAGAGTGTAGGTAAAGTAAGCGGCATAGGTTTGCGTATCATGTTGATAAAGCGTTTCACGGTCGTAGTATGATCCGGCAACGGTTAAATCAGCAAAGCCCAAGTCTCCTTCGATCACTAGGCTGGTTTGACTCCACTCATCGGTTCTGTACTCATCATAAAATTTAATGGTTTCCAGATCACCAACATTAGGGTCATAATCATTAAAGCCGTTAGCTTCAATATTCTGATAGTTGTGGCTTAAGGTGGAAGACCAATCATCAGAGATCAACCATCTTGCTGAAGCCCGACCGCCTGACCATTCCACACTATTTATATTGTCTTCGACTGTATCTAGGTGTGGAGATGCTGCGTTAAAATTAGATATATTACCGCCCTTGTCTGGGGCTCTAGGGTCAACAACCGTAAGTCCAGGAACACTATCGATAAATCCGCCATCTTCAGCGCTAAACCCCGATAGACGAATCGCAAATTTATCTTCGATAATCGGAATATTAACGGTGGCATCAAAGTCATGCCCTGTATCTCCGCCTCTAACTGAGGAAACGCCTATACCCATGTTGCCGGAAATTTCTGAACCTTCGAAATCTGGTTTGTTCGTGATTACACGAACGGTCCCTGATTGCGACGATGCGCCAAACAATGTTGATTGTGGTCCAGACAGAGCTTCTATTCGAGCGATATCCACTGGGTAAATATCAGGTGCCATTGACGTCATGGACATGGCTTGCTCATCAAGATAGATCGCGGCGGTAGGGTCAACGAGGAATCCGCCACCATCACTTACTCCACGGAAAACAATTGTGTTTTGTCCGGCGGCTGTTGTTGTGACGTTTAGACCTGAAACAAATCGAGAAAAATCTTGTAGGGTGGTTATTCCCTGTTTTTGAATATCTTCACCAGACACAGTATCGATGGTCATCGGAACATCTTGAGATGATTCCGCCCGCTGCCGCGCTGTTACGATTACTTCTTCTAAAGATGCTTCAGCTCCCCAAGTTAGGGGCGCCATCGCCAACCCCAAGGCTGATGATACTGACGTTACAATTAGCTTTTGTTTTAGTGAGATTTTCTTCTCAGACTGGTTTGAAATGGCCATTTAATTCCCCTCGATATTGTCTCGTAAGAATATTCTTATTATTCAGGATAAAAAAATAATTTTTTATCCTGCGTTATTTTTAGCAAAAACGCACCTCTTATCTCCATAGCATAGGTTATTTTGAAGATGCGGTAAATGGTTTTTTTCAATCTTCCATATGCATTTAGGCTGGGGAAACGGAGCACCAAATCTTTAATTCAATTTATTATTACCAAGACCATGAACTCCCTGCCTTGTAAGCTCAGTTACTAACCTGTCTCTATCGACCTCCTGAACTGATATTTTGTCTCGCAGAGCTAAAGCTGCAGCTGTTCCTGTGGCTTGGCCCATAGTCATACATTGAGGCATTCCCCGCACGGAGGCAAAAGCGATGGGGTCAGCGCAAACGATGCGCCCTGCAAACATAAGGTTTTGAATATTAGTGGGAACTAGAGCACGAAATGGGATGGTATAGTAGTTGCCATTACTAACGATTGCTTCATGGGTCATGCCAGCTTTATCTCGCATAACATCATCGATAGGATTGTCACAGCAGACCACACCATCAGAGAATTTAGTGCCATTAGCAAGATCTTCCCCCTTTATTTGATAAATAGCCTCGAGCTTGCGAGTTTCACGAACACCGACAGTAGGAGATAATAGGGTCATGTAGGCTTTGGAAAAACCGGGTATATCTAAGCGCAAGAATTGGGCTAGTTGATAGCAGCGTCGGCGTCCTTCTTGAGTTGCCAAACTTACCGCCATTGGGTCTGTACCGTCTACACCTCTAATATGAACAGAATTGCAAAATACACTGTCCTGATGAAATCCTTTCATGAGGTATAATTTGGCAAGATCTTCGTGGATTCTCCGTTCCGAGATGCCTTTAGCTGTATATTTTGTAAAGTAGGGGTCTGATTCAGCAAAAGCTTCCTTCCAATTGACACCGATCATATGGAACGAACAGGTTACTCCCATACTATTTCCATTGTGGTCTCCAATCGTGAACGGCACGCCCGCTTTAGCAGAAATATCACCATCACCAGAGCAGTCTATAACGATTCGAGGTTTAACTGTGAAGGGACCATTTCGATCAAAGCAGGAGACTGATTCAATGTTTTTTTTGTGCATCACTGGTTCAATTGCGGTTGCATTTAAGTAGACTTGTACTCCAGCACCTTTGAGCATCTCGAACATTGTAAGAGTCGCAATATCATGATCGTAAACTATTTCAGGACCAAAATTCTCTAAAGTGCAGGAGCGTTTTTCAGCAGCGGGGGGGTCCATGGTTTCCAGTTGGTTTGTTAGCTCCTCCAACAAACCTCCGATAATTTTATTATTAGGATAGGCAGCTCCCCATGGCATACCTGGGCAGAATGCCATGACCCCGCCAATTTTACTCGTTGCTTCTATGAGAATGACATCCAATCCCAGGCGACCAGCGGCAACTGCCGCTCCAAATCCTGCGGTGCCTCCGCCTACCACCAATACATCTGTCTTTTCTGTTCGATCAGACATAAGCAAGCTCACAAAAGTTAAACAATTACTTCCAAAAGTTAAACAATTACTTCATCCTATGGCCAGTTTTAACAACACCCACATGACTTAAAGATTATTATCAACACTATGATACAGTGCACATTGATTGATTAGAGATGTGCGCGTGGAGAAACTCTACTACAACCCCTTAAATGAGGAAATAGCGATGCTCTTCAAAGATAAATTGTTATTAACACTTGTACTAACCATATCAGCTGCGCTTAGCGCCTGCAGTGAGCCAGAGTCTCCTGAAAACTTGCCAGCTAGTAAAGGCAATCTGGATTCAAGAGAAGTTACTGATGGAATAACGAGTTGCGATAATGCGGATCAAAATGGCATGGCGCTGTTTGGCGATGTGCACATCCATACTCGTTACTCTTTTGATGCTGCAGCAAATAGCACAGGGACAACCCCTGAAGATGCCCATCGCTATGCTCGTGGAGAGGAAATTCCTATATTTCCGATCAATGAGGAAGGCGTTGCTGTAGGTAGAACCAAAATTGATCGACCGTTAGATTTTATAGCTGTTACTGATCATGGTGAGTTCTTGGGTGAACGTCGGTTATGCCGCTCATCGGAATCACCGGTTTATGGAAGCGCTTTCTGCAAAGAGTACAGATCAGATGAACGCCTGGGAATGATTATGTTATCAAATTCCGTTGTTTCAGAAGCACCTATAAGAATTCCTGAAATATGCGGTCAGGATGGAAGTTTGTGCCTGGATTACGCGCGATCTCCTTGGGAGGACATCCAAGCGACTTCTAATAAAGCGAATACGCCCTGTGAATTTACCAGTTTTATTGCCTATGAATACACAGGTACTCCGGGTGTCTCTAATTACCATAGGAACGTGATTTTTCGAAATGAGTCAGTGTCTAATTTACCAGTAAGCTATATAGATGCGCCTATCGACAGTAAGTTGTGGGCTACATTGGATGCTAGATGCGATAGCGAACAAGGGTGTGACTATTTAACAATTCCCCATAATACCAATTTATCCAATGGTAGGATGGCGCCGTATATGAAGCTTGATGACACCCTCGAGGCTAAGCGTAATTATGCGATAAGTCGTCTTAAACGCGAGCCAATTATGGAGATCTTTCAGCACAAGGGTGGCTCAGAATGTATTAATGGATTGAGCACTGTTTTTGGAGCGCCTGATGAATTGTGTGA
>Ga0207964_1000086_pt1 | contig 33606 bp, 33 predicted proteins | sample Knorr_S23_td_250_FD_185608 | JGI IMG/M metagenome (GOLD analysis project Ga0207964, IMG submission 185608) | Marine microbial communities from Southern Atlantic Ocean transect - Knorr_S23_td_250_ad_251m_LV_A (SPAdes) (version 2) | ecosystem: Environmental > Aquatic > Marine > Oceanic | place...
AGACTCAGTCCTTGAGTCAGCAATGGCGATTTCAACTCCAACCAATAAAGAGAAACTGCATATCATTAAAAAGAAGTTTACGATTAACGAGACAGTGGTTGTCGATGACCCAATGGATATGGAAGCTCAGGTTTTAGAGTCCAAAGTACACATCATTACTGTTTCTAGTTCGAGCGTTAGAAATGTTGAAAATTGTCTCAAGCAAAGTAATCTAGAGGTGGATAAAATTGTGCTCAATTCAATTGCTAAATCTCAGGCCTTGTTGACTCAAGAGGATAAAAATGGTGGTGTCTGTCTTCTTGATATTGGTGCTGGAGTGACAAGCTACTCCGTATTTAAAGAAGAGGGCATTGTCCAAAGTGGAATCATCGCTATGGGGGGTGACGAGGTCACACAATCCATTGCATACGCTTTTGATACGTCTCTTGAAGAAGCAAAAAGACTCAAAGAAAATTATGGAACAGCTAAGACTTTGCTCCAGTCCGATGATCGGTTTATTGATTTCATGCAGGCAAATAGCAAGGAAGAGAGACAACTCTCGAGCCTAGATTTGAGTGAGGTGATTGAAGAGACCTATAGAGAGATTTTTGAGGCACTTAAAAATGAGCTAAAGCATCACAACCTAGATTCCACTATTAAGTCAGGATTCGTTCTTTGTGGAGGCGGCTCAGAGATTCATTCTATTCAAGAACTTGTTCGGGATTTTTTTTCCAAGAGAGTAAAGCTTGGTAAAATTCAACGTTCAAGAATCTCCGGTCTTGAATCTATTCTCACTGACTATCGATATTCAGGAAGTATCGGCTTATTATTGCATGAGGGCGATTTGAATAAAGCTAAATTTATTGTTTCAAATGGAAACAAGAGTGTCATGGGTAAACTTAAGAAGGCATTTGTAGGTAATTTCTGAATTATGGTTAAACAAAGAACAATCAGGAAAACAGTTAAAGCTCGAGGGGTTGGAATTCACAGCGGAAAGGTAGTCAATTTAACTTTAATTCCAGCGGCAGCTGACCATGGCGTTGTTTTTAAAAGGTTGGATGCTGGAGGCAGAAAAGTGCATGCTCATAGCGCTTTCGTAAATGAGGTGGTATTATCGACTGGACTAGAAAATCAAGGTGTTAAGGTTTCAACAATTGAGCATCTTATGTCGGCTCTCTCAGCTCTTGGAGTTGATAATTTATTGGTTGAACTTGATTCGTTTGAGGTACCAATTATGGACGGCTCTTCTGCACCATTCGTCTTTTTGGTCCAGTCTGCTGGTATTGAAGAGCAGGACGCACCAAAAAGATTTATCGTTATTAAAGATAAAATTAGAGTGGAAAATGGTGAATCATGGGCACAAGTTTCTCCTCATAATGGCTTTAAAGTGTCTTTAGAAATAGATTTTGAACACAAAAAAATAAAAGAAAGTGGACAAACGTTAACCATTGATTTTTCTGAACAATCCTACCTAAAAGAAATATCGCGTGCCAGGACGTTTGGTTACGAGAGAGATGTTGAGATGCTTCAAAAACAAAACCTCGCACTCGGTGCAAGTATAGATAATGCAATCGCTCTCTCGGATGATGACATCTTAAATGAAGACGGGATGCGCTATCACAATGAATTTGTCAAACATAAAATTTTGGATATTGTTGGTGACCTTTTTCTTTTAGGGGGAAATGTAATTGGGCACTATGAAGGTTTCAGGACCGGTCATATGCTTAATGACCAACTGTTATCAGCTATTCTATCGCAGCCAAAAGCATTCAGTATTGAAACTTTTGAGGAGAGCGATTCGCCAATACAATTTTATTCAGAAGATTGGCAAAACGATCTTTAAGTTAATCTCAAAATTATAAAAATAATAAATAATAGGTGGCCTTCTTTCAGCCTGTTTTTAAAGCAAATTTTGCATCCAACGAAGTGTTTTAGCCCTAAATTCTTTGGGTATAATCGAAAACTTTTAAATTACCGTTAAAAGCGATGGAATTGAATGGCGCTGAAATTCTAGTAGACTGTCTTCAGAAAGAGGGCGTTGACCATGTTTTTGGTTACCCTGGAGGTGCAGTCCTGCATATCTATGATGCGTTAGAAGCTCAGGATAAAATTACTCATGTTTTGGTTCGTCATGAGCAGGGCGCTGCTCATGGTGCAGATGGGTATGCTAGAGCCAATGGAAAGCCAGGCGTTGTATTAGTTACCTCTGGTCCAGGGATTACAAATGCTGTAACAGGCATCGCAACTGCTCATATGGACTCTATACCTATGGTTGTGATCTCCGGTCAGGTTCCTTCGCCGCTCATAGGTATGGATGCTTTTCAGGAGGTTGATGCTACGGGCATTACTCGATCATGTGTGAAGCATAATTTTTTGGTAAGAGATATTAGTGAGATTGCAAATACTGTCAAAAAAGCTTTCCATATTGCGACTACAGGCAGGCCGGGTCCTGTTGTCATTGATATTCCTAAAGATATTACCATTGCTAAAATGGAAAAAGAGGAATATCCTGAGTCAATTGAGATCCGCTCTTACAAGCCGACTACTAAGCCAAGTAATCGTCAAATTAGAAAAGCAGCTGAGTTAATTTCAAACTCAAAAAAACCAATCCTATATTCTGGTGGTGGCTGCGTGATTGGAAATGCTTCTGAAGAGCTTAGAGAATTTACACGGATGCTTGGGTTTCCGATTACTCAAACACTTATGGGACTTGGGGCATACCCAATGACTGATAAACAATCTCTTGGGATGCTTGGGATGCATGGTACCTATGAGGCAAATATGGCTATGCATGGTTCCGATTGTGTTGTAGCGATTGGCGCTAGATTTGATGACAGAATTACGGGTAATTTAGCAAAATTTTGCCCAACTGCAAAGTTTATTCATATTGATATAGATCCGTCCCAGATTTCTAAAAACGTTGTTGCTGATATTCCAATTGTTGGGCAAACAGCACAAGTTTTGCAGGCACTGATTGATGAGCTCAAGGATAAAGAGCTTTCTGATATATCTAAATGGTGGTCACAGATTGAAGAGTGGAGAAAAGTCGACTCATTAGCTTATGAAAAATCACCTGGCTTTATTAAGCCGCAAACAGTAATCGAGGCTTTATATGAGGTGACTGAAGGTAAGGCTATTGTGACCTCTGATGTTGGGCAGCATCAAATGTGGGCCGCGCAATATTACTTGTTTGATGAGCCAAGGCAATGGATTAATTCTGGCGGCCTTGGGACAATGGGCTTTGGACTCCCAGCAGCGATGGGCGCAAAGCTTGCAATGCCAGAAAAAGATATCGCCTGTGTAACCGGTGAGGGTAGTATCCAAATGATGCTTCAAGAGCTCTCAACGATGCTGCAATATGCTACACCTGTGAAGATCATTAATCTTAATAATGGCTATCTTGGAATGGTCAGGCAGTGGCAAGAGTTTTTTTATGAAAAGCGTTACGCAATGTCTTATATGGATGCCTTGCCTGACTTTGTTAAATTAGCAGAAAGTTATGGTCATATCGGAATTAAGGTTGACAAAGAGGAAGATCTAAAGTCAGCTCTAATCGAAGCATTTAAGCAAAAAGAACGCACCGTTTTTCTAGATATCATAACGGATCCATCGGAAAATGTATTTCCAATGATTCCTGCTGGAGGTGCGCACTGCGATATGCTGCTTGCAGGAAGAGATGAAATGATATCCAAAGATGAAACAGACTTTAATGCGGTATAGTTTATGAGACATATTATTTCAGTTATATTAGAAGATGAGGCTGGAGCTCTTTCAAGAGTTTCAGGGCTATTTACCCAACGTGGATTTAATATTGAGTCACTCACTGTCGCCCAAACAACTGACCCCACTCTATCGAGGATGACTATCGTGTCTTCTGGGAGTGAGAGAGTGTTAGAGCAAATCGTCAAACAGCTCAATAAGTTAATTGAGGTTGTTAAAGTGACTGACCTCACAAGTCAAGACCATGTTGAGAGAGAGTTGATGCTTGCTAAGATATCTTCAACCTCAAAAGAGGGTGTAGATTTAAAGGAGCTAGTGGAAATTTTTGGCTGTAAAGTTGTAGATGTAAAAGATAAAATTTACACTATTGAGGTTTCAGGAAAGACTAAGAAAATCAATGCATTTTTGGATGCAATAGAGCCATCAAATGTTATTGAAATCTCAAGAACTGGGGTAACTGGGATTTCTAGAGGAAAAAAATTAATCTAAATTATAGGAAAAAAAATGAATAGATATTACGATAAAGATGCAGACCTTTCAATTATTCAAGGCAAAAAAGTAGCCATAATCGGCTATGGTTCTCAGGGACATGCTCATGCAAATAACCTAAAAGACTCGGGAGTTGAGGTGGTTGTTGGGCTTCGAGAGGGGTCATCTTCAGCAGTAAAAGCGAAAGAGGCCGGATTGGGAGTGATGTCTGTTGAAGAAGCGAGTGGATGGGCAGACGTTGTCATGGTTCTTGCGCCTGATGAGTTTCAAGCCAGTATTTATTCTGAAAATATTGAGCCAAATTTAAAAGAGGGCGTTGCTTTAGCTTTTGCGCATGGCCTTAACATTCATTTTGATATGATTGTTCCTAGAGAGGATCTCGATGTCATTATGATAGCTCCTAAAGCTCCTGGACATACTGTTCGTTCGGAGTTTGTTAAAGGCGGTGGAATCCCAGATTTGATTGCTATTCAGCAGAATGCCACTGGCAATGCTAAAGAGATTGCACTTTCATATGCCTCAGCGATTGGCGGCGGAAGAACGGGTATTCTTGAAACAAGCTTTAGAGAAGAAACAGAAACCGATCTATTTGGTGAGCAAGTCGTTTTATGCGGCGGCACAACTTCACTTGTTCAGGCGGGTTTTGAAACTCTCGTTGAAGCAGGATATGAGCCAGAGATGGCTTATTTTGAGTGCCTCCATGAGTTAAAGTTAATTGTTGACCTGTTGTATGAGGGCGGAATTGCAAATATGCGTTATTCAATTTCTAATACAGCTGAATACGGTGACGTTACTCGAGGTCCTAGAATAGTGACTGATGAGACTAAGGCTGAAATGAAGAAGATTTTAAGCGAAATTCAAAGCGGTGACTTTGCCAAAGAGTTCATTAGCAATGTTGGAGATTTGCCAGCGCGACGTGATGTTCAGCGTAAACATCAAATTGAAACGGTTGGTGAAAGCTTACGTTCAATGATGCCTTGGATTGCAAAAAATAAATTAGTTGACCAATCGAAAAACTAATTCGAACTGATCAGGTCGGCTTTGATATTTAAAAGTTATGACTGAGAAAATACCAAGAAAAAGAGGGATTTATCTTCTGCCAAGCGTTCTTACAACGTTTGGTATGTTTGCCGGATTCTATTCAATTATTTCTTCAATTAATGGTGACTTCACAGTAGCTGCAATCTCAATATTAATTGCGATGATGTGGGATACGCTCGATGGTAGGGTGGCCCGCCTTACAAACACTCAGAGCGCTTTTGGTGCTGAATACGACTCTCTGGCTGATCTAGTATCATTCGGCATAGCTCCTGCACTGCTTGTCTACCAGTGGAGCCTTTATGAGCTTGGCAGGTTTGGTTGGTTGGCAGCTTTTGTATATTTAGCTTGTGCAGCACTTAGGCTTGCAAGATTTAACACCCAGGTTGGTACTGCCGATAAGAGGTATTTTCAAGGCCTCCCTTCTCCTGCAGCGGCTGGAGTTATAGCAAGTATGATTTGGCTTAAAATTTGGACTTTCGCGTCTTTTGATTCAGATTTGATTTCAATGGGCTACTACCTTGGAGCGGGCATCACAATTTTGTGTGGTCTATTAATGGTCAGTAATCTTCGTTATTACAGTTTCAAAGAATTTGATTCTAAAAAAGCCTCATTCAGATTCCTTTTAATTGTAATTTTGAGCCTTATTATTTTGGTTTATAAGCCGAACATTATTCTATTTACAGGGTTCTTTGTTTATTTACTATCGGGCCCAGTTATCACCATTATTGGACTAAACAGAAACCGTCTAAAGAAAAAACAATCTTAATCAGCTCAAGTTCCTCTATAATCTATCGCTATGAATAAGTTTCTTAATTTATTGACGCTAATTTCACTGAGCAAGCTCTTTGCTTTGTTACGATTATTGCCGTAAGGCAATAATAATCATAGTAGACGAAAGTCTATCCATAAAACTTAAGATAAAATGTGAGAAATAAAGGGAGCTAGCGATGTCCGAAAAACTAATAATATTTGATACAACTCTAAGAGATGGTGAGCAATCACCGGGCGCATCTATGACGAAAGATGAAAAAGTTCGAATTGCCAAAAGCTTAGAGAAAATGAAAGTTGATGTCATTGAGGCAGGTTTTGCTATTGCCTCTCAGGGAGACTTTGAGGCCGTACAGGCTGTTGCAAAAGCAGTAAAAGACTCTACGATTTGTTCTTTAGCCAGAGCACTAGATAAAGATATAGATAGAGCAGGTGATTCTATAAAGCAGGCCAACTCTGCTCGAATTCATACTTTTATTGCTACATCTGATATCCACATGAAGATGAAGCTAGGAATGACCCCTGATGAGGTCGTAGATCAGGCAGTGAGGTCAGTCAAAAGAGCAACAAAATTTACTGACAATATTGAATTCAGTCCCGAAGATGCCGGAAGATCTGATATAGATTTTTTATGCCGAATCATAGAAGCTGCGATCAATGCAGGTGCTACGACAATCAATATTCCGGATACCGTTGGATACAACATTCCTCATCAGTTCGGAAAAACAATGAAAGATCTTATTGAAAGGATTCCAAATTCTGACAAAGCTATCTTTTCTGCTCACTGCCACAATGATCTTGGTCTGGCAGTCTCTAATTCTCTCTCAGCGGTGTTGAATGGTGCAAGGCAAATTGAGTGCACTATTAATGGTCTAGGTGAGAGGGCTGGAAACACCTCTTTAGAAGAGGTCGTAATGGCAGTTAGAACTAGGCAAGATGTCTTTGGTTGTGACACAGACATCGATGCCACTGGAATCCTTGCTGCATCGAGATTGGTATCCTCCATAACCGGCTTTGTCGTTCAGCCAAATAAAGCGATCGTTGGCGCTAATGCTTTTGCTCATGAGGCAGGAATTCATCAAGATGGTGTTCTAAAACATAGAGAGACCTATGAAATCATGAAGGCAGAAGATGTCGGCTGGAATAATAATTCATTAGTCCTTGGAAAGCACTCTGGTCGAAATGCCTTTAAATCTAGACTAAGTGAGCTGGGTGTTGAGTTTGAATCTGATGAAGATCTAAATGATGCTTTCTCAAGATTTAAAACTCTGGCTGATAAAAAGCATGACATCTTTGATGAGGACCTTCAAGCCCTAGTTTCGGAGACTCAAACTGAGGATACAGAAATCATTCAACTAGTTTCTCTTAAGGTCTCTGCAGAGTCAGGCAAGGTGAATACTGCTGATGTTACTTTGTCCATTAATGGTAGTGAACATAGCGCTTCGGCTCATACTTCTGGTGCTGTTGATGCGACATTCAATGCCATTTTGTCATTGGTTGATATCGAGCCAAAACTTCAGCTTTATTCTGTCTCAAATGTCACTCAGGGTACAGATTCATTAGGTGAGGTTAATGTTAGGCTTGAGCATGAGGGCAAGATCGTTAATGGTCAGGGAGTTGATACCGATATCATTACTTCTTCAGCCAAAGCATACGTCCACGCACTAAATAAAGTAATGGCTAATGTAGAACGAGCGCACCCGCAGATTTGATGAATCCTGACAGAAGTAAATATCTTGAGGCCTTAGGAATACCTGATTTTTTATATTCTTCTGTCAGCCCTGAATTGTCAGCTAAATTTAAATTGTTGGTGCTTGAGCTAGATTCTGAGGATTCATTTTGTCAATCCGGAGCTAGTCAAGATTTACTATTTAAAATGTTGGCTTCTATTGGACTTGGCCTGAATGAATGCAGCCTAATCTCTATAGATAAGTCTGAAATGAATCGCTTTATTCAGAACCACCCTTCAGATTTAATGCTGATTATGGATTCATCCATTTCAGCTGAAGGTCAATCTTTATTTATTACTCATCATCCAAAAGATATCATTAAGAATCCCCAGCTCAAGAGAGACTCTTGGGAGGTTTTGAAGAAGGTTAAATTATGTCTAGAATAGATTACTCTCTAGAATCCTATGAGCGACCCAAGCTAAAAACGCCAAATGGCGAGAAAAGGCTTTTACTTCACTCATGCTGCGCACCCTGTGCAGGCGAGATTATGGAGGCTTTAGCTGCTTCTGAAATTGATACCACGATATATTTCTATAACCCTAATATCCATCCCTTTGATGAGTACGAGCTCAGAAAAGAGGAGAATATCCGTTTTGCTGAAAAATTAGGCATGCCAATTATCGATGCTGATTATGACAGGGATGAGTGGTTTGCTAGAACCAAAGGACAAGAGAATAAGCCTGAGAGAGGTCCAAGATGTACAACTTGCTTTGATATGAGGTTCCAAAAAACAGCACAATATGCTTCAGAGAACAACTTCGATATTATTTCATCAACGCTTGGCATATCAAGGTGGAAAGATATGAAGCAAATTAACGACTCTGGCAAAAGATCATCAGAGCCCCACGATTTGCCTTATTGGGATTTTAACTGGCGCAAACAAGGGGGCTCCTCAAGAATGCTAGAGATCTCAAAAAAGGAAAATTTCTACCAGCAAGAGTACTGTGGTTGCGTTTACTCGCTTCGAGACACTAACAAATGGCGACTCTCAAAAGGTAGAGAAAAGATTGAGAGAGGTGTCAAGTTTTATCAAGAGGCTAAATTAAAATTATCTCAGCTAGATTAACCTTCAATTAGGTAAAGAAGTAAAGATTTTTGAGCATGAAGGCGATTCTCAGCCTCACTCCAAACAACACTTTGATTGCCATCAATTACCTCGGAGCTAACCTCTATGCCGCGGTAGGCTGGAAGGCAGTGCATAAACACAGCATCGTTTTTAGCCTGACTCATTAGTTCTTGATTGACTTGAAAGCCCTTAAAAGCACTTTCTCGCTGTTTCTTTTCAGATTCCTGGCCCATACTGGTCCAAACATCCGTAACAACAATATCGGCGTCCTTGCTAGCATCCATTGGATTATTATAGAAATTAATGTTTTTCTGATATTTTTGAGTAAACACATCAGAGGGCTCATAGCCAACTGGAGTCGCAATGGAAAGTTCGAAATCAAATATTACTGCCGCTTGCATATAAGTTTGGCATACATTGCATCCGTCTCCAACCCAGGCAATTTTTTTACCTTGAATAGACCCTTTTTCTTCCTGATAAGTCATCAAGTCAGCAAGAATTTGACAGGGGTGTGACTCATCAGAAAGGGCGTTAATAACGGGTTTGCTCGAATGCTTTGCGAATTCAACAATATCTTCATGAGAAGAAAGCCTTAGCATTACTGCGTCAACCATAGAGCTGATAACGATTGCGCTATCAGTAATTGGCTCACCTCTACCCAGTTGTATATCTTTTTCAGATAAAAAAAGTGACTCACCTCCAAGCTGTGTCATTCCAGCTTCAAAAGAAACCCTAGTTCTAGTAGAAGATTTATCAAAAATCATTGCCAAGGTTTTGTTTTTTAGCGATTCATTTATCTTTCCACTTTTGTGTTCTTTTTTTAAAGTAATGGCGCGATCGATGATGCCCTGTAATTCTTTATGGCTAAGATCATCAAAATTAATAAAGTTTTTTGTCATGATTTTTCCTAATTACCTATTAGTGTAACAAGTTTGTTTATTATGGTATCAATTTCCTTTTTAGAGATTATTAAAGGTGGCAGCATTCTTATTGAGCTTCCAGTAACGTTGATGAGTAGTTTGTCTTTAAGCGCTTTTTTTACTAGCTGACTACAATCAACTTTATCACTATCAAGACTAATTCCAATCATCAATCCCTTTATCCTAACTTCTTTGACTGCATTATTGTGACTGAAATGCTTATCAAATTCTGATCTAAAGTAAGCGCTCATTTGATTGACATTATCAAGTACCCCAGTATTCTGAAATACATCTAGGACACCCAAAGCAGCAGCTGTGACCAATGGATTCCCACCAAAGGTTGAGCCGTGAGTTCCAGGCGTTAGCATTTCTGATGCAACACCTTTTGCTAAGCACGCTCCTATCGGAACACCATTGCCAAGTCCTTTTGCAAGACAAAGTATGTCTGGAGTTATGTCGTTATGTTCATGTGCAAAAAGCTTGCCAGTTCTTCCCATGCAAGATTGAACTCCATCTAATATGAGTAGCCAGCCATTCTTTTTACAGATATTTTGCACCTTATTAAGATAGTCATTTTTCGGAATGATAACGCCAGCCTCTCCCTGAATCGGCTCAACCATGACAGCAACAATATCCTTGTTATCGGTCAATTGGTGTATTCCATCTACATCATCATAATCGACATGAATAAACTCACTCATGAGTGGAGAAAAACCAGCTTGCACCTTGGCTTGTCCAGTTGCCGACAAGGTTGCCATTGTTCTGCCATGAAAACTTTGACTAGCAGTTAAGATGACCGGATTTTCAATACTCTTGCTGCGCGCATATAGTCTTGCAATTTTAATCGCTGCCTCATTAGCTTCAGCTCCCGAATTAGAGAAAAAAACCTTATCCATGTTTGCTAAATTACATAAGTTTTTTGCTAACTCCTCCTGATTTTCAATTCGATAAATATTCGAAGTATGAAGTAGCTGCTGAGACTGATCCACTAGTTTTTTTGTTACAGTTGGGTGGCAATGACCGAGGTTAACGACTCCGATACCAGATAAAGCATCGAGATATTCATCCCCCTTTGAATCAGTCAGCCAGCACCCATTACCCTTTACAAAGGTGACTTCAAGTGGAGAGTAATTAGACATTAAGTTAGACATAAAAAATTATTAAGGTAGTTAAATGAAAAAAGCCCCAAACTGGGGCTTTTGAAACTAGGTATATTATTACATTCAAGACAAAATAGCCACCACTGGGATATAAGATAGAAGACAAGATCTTCGTGTATTAAATTGTCTTATAGCTTTAGATGTCTTCATCTTTAGGGAACTTCTTCAATAATAAACATAATATTATAACCTAATTTTAGTCCCCATTCTTTCTGTAATTTAAGCAATATATAAGATAAAAAAGTTTAATATTGTTCGTTTTTTATGACACAATAGAGTTGCAAGAAAAACAATTTTATTTCATTAATCTAAGGAGTAAAAATGCAACTAAACCTTTCTGGTCATCATCTCGATATTACATCCGCCTTAAGGCAACACACAAACGATAAGCTTTCAAAAATTAAACACCATTTTGACAATGTAATGAATGTAAATATGATTTTAGAGGTACAAAAAGACGTTCAAACTGCTGAAGCAACGATTCACGTTAGAGGTGCAGACTTGTTTGCTAAAGCACAAAGTAACGATATGTATGTTTCAATTGATCAGTTGATTAATAAACTTGATACTCAAATAATAAAGCACAAAGAAAAACTACATAACCACAGAGGTTAGCCCATATAAATTATAATACGTTGTAATAACTGCATAACAAGTCTCAATTGTTATGCAGGTCACACAACGGGTACAAATTATGGCTGAGTTAGAGCTTACTAGTTTCGAAGTAAGCCTTCAAAATTTAATGACAGCGCTAGAAGCATCAGATTATGATGAGGCTAAACATCAAATTAAAGAACTTCATCCAGGAGAGATAGCGCTCCTCTTTGAAGCTATTCAGCCAAAAGACAGGACCATCCTTTGGCCAGGGATTGAAATTTCTATTCAGGGAGAGATTCTAAAGGAAGTCAACGAGGACGTTCAGTCGCAACTGATTGCTGAGATGAGCATTGACTCTCTAGTAAAAGCTACAGAAAAATTAGATACTGATGATTTAGCTGACATTGTGCCAAATATGCCAGAGTCAGCTGTTCATAGTCTTTTATTGACGCTCGATTTTAAACATCGAGAACGCCTCAATAAAGTGCTTAGTTATCCTGAGAATTCAGCTGGTGGATTGATGAATACTGACTTTATTACTGTCAGACCAGATGTTTCTATTAGAGCTGTTATAAGATATCTCAGACTTTTGAAAGAGATGCCAGTTGATACAGATCAAGTTTTTGTTGTTGATAGAAACTTTAATTACTTGGGCTCACTTCTAATCACTTCTTTACTGACAGAGGAGCCAGAGCAGATGGTTGAAAAATTCATCAGTAATGACTTTTCAAAGCCAGTCAGTGCAGAGACTGATGAATCAGAAGTAGCACTCTTATTTGAACAAAGAAATTTAATTTCAGCGCCAGTAATCGATGAAGATAACCAGCTTGTTGGAAGAATTACAATTGATGATGTGGTTGATGTTATTAGAGATCAAGCCGAGCACTCGGTGATGTCAATGGTCGGTTTGGATGAGGATGAGGACGTTTTTGCTCCGATTATTCACAGCTCAAAAAAAAGAAGTATTTGGCTTGGTGTTAACCTAATCACCGCTTTCATAGCGGTCTATTTTATTGGCCTTTTTGAGGCAACACTGCAACAGAAAATCGCACTTGCAATACTGATGCCGGTTGTTGCTAGTATGGGCGGTATTGCGGGAACCCAGACACTCATCATAGTCACTAGAGGTATTGCAACTGGAAAAGTCACCACAGCAAACATCAAGGCTTTAATAAATAAAGAGGTAGCCGTGAGCGGGCTAAATGGAATTATATGGTCTCTGGTAATAGGACTGATAACATATTACTGGTTCTCTGATTTGCTTTTAAGTCTCATAATTGCACTTGCAATTATCACTAATCTAATTGTTGCAGCTTTTTCTGGAGCATTTCTACCTCTACTACTCTCAAAACTAAGAATTGACCCAGCACTTGCTGGTGGAGTTATTTTGACAACAATTACTGATGTCATAGGCTTCGTTGCATTTTTAGGGCTAGCTGCGCTCTTTATTTAGTGAGTTTTAACTAAGTAATGAGACTCATTTATACTAATGAAAATCGAATCATGGTCCTTAACGTTAAAAATGTACTCATGAGTCACGGTATAGACGTGACACTCAATAACGAATTTGCATCAAGCGCATCAGGTGGGCTGGCTCCATTTGATACGTGGCCCGAAGTTTGGCTACTGAATAAGGATGACTTTGACAATGCAAAACAAATCATCGATTCTATTTCTCTTGAGAGTAATTTAGATAGTTGGGAGTGCAAAAACTGCAAAGAGGAGAATGATCAATCGTTTGATTTTTGCTGGAGTTGTCATGCAGAAAATACTTAATTTTTTAAGATAAAAGAACTATGGAACTTACTGTCTGGCTTGGGTTGTTAGCATCGGCTCTATTTATAAGCATTTCTCCAGGCCCAGGGGCAATATTTTCAATAAGCCAAGGGACCCAATATGGATTCAAAAGAGCCTTGTTTTCAGTTGTAGGCTTGCAATTAGGGTTAACCAGTCAAATACTGTTTTTGCTATTTGGTCTAGGCGTCCTAATCAATCAATTTCCTTCTGTATTCATAATAATCAAAATACTGGGTATGCTATATTTAATAGCTCTAGGAATTATGCAGTGGCTTAAAAAAAATGAACAGATAGCTACAAATGAAGATCATCGTAGCCCTGCTTTTAACCCTCTAAAAGCTGTTTTACAAGGCTTTTTTGTCAATTTAACAAACATCAAGGGTACTGTATTTTTTCTTGCTCTAATACCATTATTTATTGATTTAACAGCACTCAAGCTATCAACCTGCGTTATTTTCACTGCAACATTGATTGCTATCGACTTGATAGTTATGACCGGTTATGTAACGCTTGCTGAATTATCGAAAACTTTACTAGCAGACCCAAAAAAAATATTATGGCAAAATAGAGTGACTGGGGGTACATTAATTTTGGTTGGATTAATTATGGGTACAACTTAACTCAATATTTATGAAAATTTTTCATTTAGCTTACACCGTAAAAGACCTAGAATCAACAAGACAGTTCTATGGAGAGCTATTAGGTTGCAAGGAGGGTAGAAGTACAGATACATGGATTGATTTTAATTTTTTTGGACACCAGCTCTCTCTTCATATTGGAGAAGTTGTCAAAAGAAGCAAAACAAACTCAAATGTTGATGATAAGAGTGTCCCAATGCCTCATTATGGATGCGTGATTGAATGGGAAAGTTTTTATGACTTAGCGGCTAAACTTCAATCTAAGGGAATGGTATTTATTGTTGACCCCTGTGTCAGGTTTAAGGATCTTCCAGGAGAGCAAGCTACTATGTTTTTAGAAGATTATTCAGGAAATGCGCTTGAATTTAAAGCCTATCGAAATCCTTCAGAGGTTTTTGCTTCTTAATTATGGTATTGAATGATGTTTGAAATTTTAAGCTTTGAAACGATCATTGCATTTGTTACAGCATCAGTTATCTTAAGCCTTGTTCCAGGTCCAGATAATATTTTCGTAATGACTAATTCAGCATTAAAGGGATGGAAGACCGGCTTTTATATAACAATAGGTCTGTGTACTGGTCTAATTGGACACACCATTCTGGTTGCTATCGGTGTTAGCGTAATATTTCAAACGAGTGCACTCGCCTTCAATGGGTTGAAGATTATTGGCGCATGCTACCTCGTCTATCTGGGTTGGCTCTCTCTTCAAAGTAAAGAGCTAAAGATAGGTTCAGGTGGGAGTGAAAACGCTAACAAGTCCTATTATAAAATCGGGGTTGTAATGAACTTGACCAATCCAAAGGTTGCCCTATTTTTCTTAGTTTTTCTGCCTCAGTTTGTCAATCCCGTTAATGGCAGCGTAACAATACAAATCTTTATTCTAGGGTTCTTGTTTATTTTGAGTGCTCTATGCGTTTTTTCATCAATAGCATTTCTTGGTAGTTTTCTTGAGAGTTATCTTAAGAAATCGACTACTGTTAACAAAAATATAAATAATCTTGCAGCTTTGGTATATTTTGCACTTGCTATTAATCTATTTTTTGTCTAAACAAACATCAATAAATTAAATGAATATTAAATCAGTAACTTGCGACTACCAAGATAATAAAGGTGATATCTGCAAAATAAGATTTGAAGTTTTTGTCGATGAGCAGAATGTACCTGAAGAGCTTGAAATTGATGGCCTTGATGATGAAGCAAAACACGTTTTGGCATATTTGGATAATGAGGCAATAGGTACTGGTAGGATTCTAAGCGATGGGCATATTGGAAGGGTTGCAGTTCTAAAGAAGCATCGAGGCTTGGGAATCGGTAAATTAATGATGCAGGATCTCATTCAATGGGCAGAGCAAGTCAAATTAGAAAAACTTTGGCTGTCATCTCAATGGCATGCCCATGGATTCTATTTAGACCTTGGATTTCATTGCGAAGGCGATATATACAAAGAGGCAGGTATCGATCACATCAAGATGTCAAAAAAACTTATTTAGATTGTTAGTCTAGATTAAGAATTAGATCAACGCATAACATAGTTTCCTTTCGAGAAAGAAAGTACTCGTCACATTCACCAATTTCTATGAAGCCAAGCTTCTTAAGAACGTTTGCAGACGCTTTGTTACCCTTTACGTAGCATGCAGTAATTGCTTTAAAGTCTGTTTCATTTCTTACATATTCGATTAATCCCATTGATGCTTCAGTCGCAAATCCATAACCCCAATAATCCTTTGCAATCCAATAACCTAGGTCCAATTCATTATTATCTTCAAAGCTTAAACCAACTCCTCCGACTAAAATTCCGTTATAAAATACACTAAATCTTAAGTCATCAGGACTTGATCTTTTAATGAACTTTTTAGCATGCTTCTCGGTGTATGGATAGGGTACATCAGACAACCATTTAGCAATATCCCAATCCCCTACCAGTGAAGCAAATAGGGCTTGGTTAATCGATATATCAGGTCTTTTTAAAACCAGTCTTTTTGTTGTAATTTGGAACAAATTTATATTATGAATAGATTCTTATTAATTCGATGAAAAGTGATTTTGTAATGGTATAACTATAACAAATTTTAATAAATCTTAGTTAGAAATTAGATTATCATATATATGAAAACATATATATCTATCTAATGAAAGTATGCTAAAATTAATTAATTGCCAATGAAGATTAAGTTGTATATGCTTCAAATTAATCTCATAATGGTTTTTTTTGATGGCAATTAGAACATTTTAATTATAACGGTGAAAGACCGCGTCAATCTAGGACGAAAATTATGAAAATTGGGGCTCTAAAAGAAACTACTTCAGGTGAACAACGTGTAGCCCTAACTCCGGAAAGCGCAATTCAGTTACAAAAGCTTGGTCATGAATGTTTAGTTGAGAAAGATGCAGGACTATCAGCCGGCTTTAGTGATGAGAAATATATAGCTGTAGGTGTTGAAATTTTATCTTCCGCAGAGGCGCTCACTGAGGCAAGTGATGTAATTGTCAAGATCCGTCCACCAAGCGAGGTTGAGCTAGATATGCTGCCCTCGAACAAGACGCTGATTTCATTCTTCAATCCTGGAGCAAATGAACCACTGATGGAGCTGGCCAAGTCTAGACAGGTTAGCGTAATCGCTATGGATATGGTGCCGCGCATTAGTAGGGCACAAAAAATGGATGCGCTATCATCTATGGCTAATATCGCAGGCTATCGTGCTGTGATTGAGGCTGGAAACAACTTCGGTCGATTTTTTACAGGCCAAGTAACTGCCGCAGGCAAGGTCCCTCCAGCAAAGGTTTTAGTTGTTGGGGCAGGTGTTGCTGGACTTGCAGCGATTGGAACGTCTACATCTCTTGGGGCGATAACCTATGCGTTCGACGTGCGTCCAGAGGTTGCCGAACAGGTTGAATCTATGGGAGCCGAATTTGTCTTTCTTGAATTTGAGAATGAGCAGAACGATGGCGCATCAACTGGTGGCTATGCCGCAGTATCATCACCTGAGTTTTCTGCCGCACAATTAGCGAAGTTTCGAGAGATCGCGCCTGATATGGATATTGTCATTACTACCGCCTTGATTCCCAATCGTGAGGCGCCTGAGCTTTGGACATCAGACATGGTTGCCAGCATGAAGCCAGGTTCAGTGATAGTCGATCTAGCAGCTGAAAAAGGCGGGAATTGTAAACTCACTGCTATGAATAAGCGCATCGTGACTGATAATGGCGTAGTAATCATTGGTTATACGGACTTTCCGAGCCGAATGGCTGAGCAAGCTAGTACGCTATATGCAAGCAATATTCGACACATGATTGCAGATTTAACTCCAGAAAAAGATGGAGTAATTGTGCATAACATGGAGGATGATATTATTCGAGGGGCAACAGTAGTTCATGATGGTGAAATTACATATCCACCTCCTCCTCCGAAGGTTCAAGCTATTGCCCCTAGACCGAAAGAAAAAACCCCAGAGAAAACCCCAGAAGACATTCGTGCTGAGGAGATTGCCGCCTTTAAAAAACAAACCAAAAACCAAGTTGTCTTACTTGCAATTGGAGGCTTATTGATATTTTTAGTGGGAATCTATGCACCAGCAAGCTTTATGCAGCATTTTATTGTGTTTATTTTGTCAGTTTTTGTGGGTTTTCAAGTGATTTGGAATGTTAGTCACTCGCTGCATACTCCACTTATGGCTGTAACCAACTCTATTTCGTCAATTATTATATTAGGAGCGCTACTGCAAATTGGCTCAACTAGCTATACAGTTTTCATTCTCGCTGCAATATCTTTATTTTTAGCTGGCATTAATATATTTGGTGGTTTCTTAGTAACAAAGCGTATGCTCGCCATGTTCCAAAAATCTTAAAGAGGACGATATTATGGAAATGGGATTTACCACTGCTATTTATGTTGTTGCAATAGTGTTATTTATACTCTCTCTTGGGGGGCTTTCTGGTCAAGAAAGTGCGAAAAGAGCTGTTTGGTATGGCATTGTTGCAATGGCTTTGGCTGTTTCTGTTACCTTGTTTGGTCCCGGATTAGGACTATGGTGGCTTTCGCTTGTCCTAATCGCTGCGGGCGGCCTCGTGGGTTATCAGTTGGCCTCAAAAGTAGAAATGACTCAAATGCCAGAGTTAGTTGCTGGTATGCATGCACTTGTGGGTCTTGTTGCAGTATTTGTTGGATTTAATACACATTTTGAACTCATCAATATCGCATTGATGGATGACTCAGTTCAAAAAACTCTTGAAGGGTTTTCCGCACTTCTGGCTAAAAAATCAGATGTTGAGATTAGCATACTCCGAGTTGAGTCTTCATTAGGTATTTGGATTGGTGCTGTCACATTTATGGGCTCAATCATTGCTTACGGCAAGCTAGCAGGCAAAGTAACATCAGCAGCCAACAAACTGCCAGGGGGTAATTACCTCAATGCAACTGCTGCGATTTTGTCAGTAATAGTGATGATTTGGTATTTAAATTCAGGTGAGCTTTCACCAATGATTATTTTGACGATTCTTGCGGTATTTATTGGTTATCACCTAATCATGGGGATTGGCGGTGCAGATATGCCTGTAGTTGTTTCAATGCTGAATTCCTATTCTGGGTGGGCCGCAGCTGCAATCGGATTTAGTCTTGGAAATGATCTTCTGATTGTTGTAGGAGCGCTTGTAGGGTCATCTGGAGCAATCTTGTCCTATATTATGTGTAAAGCAATGAATAGGTCATTTGTGAGCGTTATTCTTGGTGGCTTTGGAGAGCTTTCTGGTCCGCAAATGGAGATTGAGGGTGAGCAAAATTCTATTGAAGCAGATGAGGTGGCTTCGGTTCTAAATGATGCTGACAGCATCATAATAATTCCAGGCTATGGTATGGCTGTAGCACAAGCCCAACAGTCCGTCTTTGAATTAGTGCGGAAGTTAAGAGCTCAAAGTAAAGATGTGCGTTTTGCCATTCATCCGGTTGCTGGACGTTTGCCTGGTCATATGAACGTTCTTTTAGCAGAGGCTCGAGTGCCATATGATATTGTTTTAGAGATGGATGAGATTAATGATGATTTCCCTGACACCGACGTAGCTATAGTGATTGGATCAAACGATATTGTGAATCCTGCTGCTCAAGATGATCCAAACAGTCCTATAGCTGGAATGCCTGTTCTAGAATGCTGGAAGGCTAAGCATGTGTTTGTCTCTAAAAGAGGGCAGGGAACTGGATATTCTGGGATTGAAAATCCGTTATTCTTTAAGGAGAATACGAGAATGTTTTATGGGAATGCAAAAACATCAATTGACAAACTCTTGCCAATGATTGATTAATCAAGTAAAAATTAAATGATATGACCCAAGCATTTCGGATATATAAAATGAGTTTCGCAAGTGTCTATCCACTATATATCAATAAAGTGGAAAAAAAGGGTCGTACTAAGACTGAGGTGGATCAGGTTATTCTCTGGCTCACGGGTTATAGTGAAAAACAGTTGGATAATCAATTAAAAAAAGAGATTGATTTTGAAACCTTCATCACAGAAGCGCCTCAACTAAATCCTTTGCGCGTTTTAATTAAGGGGGTAGTATGTGGTGTTAGAGTGGAAGACATCGAAGAACCTACTATGCAGGAAATTAGATACTTAGATAAAATGATAGACGAGCTGGCTAGCGGCAAAGTGATGGAAAAAATTCTTCGTCAATAATCATTCAAGTCCTTTCACTTAAAAAAATTAATTAAAAGGGATTGAGGTCACTTTTGCTGATCTTCTACCCCATGGCGTTTCAACAACTACCACTGAGTCAATCTCATTGTGACCATTGTCTATTGTCGCCATTGCCATATTAATTTTTAATCGAGGAGAATAAGCAGCACTTGAAACCTTGCCACACATTTTATTGCCACTCATTACCTTCCATGGACTAGCACATCCACCAATAAATGGGTCACCATCGACAATGAGTCCTACAAGTTTTTTGGTGACACCTTCAGAGCGTATCTTGTGAAGAGCTTCCCTGCTCAAGTATTCAGCCTCTTTATCCAGTTGACAAAAATTGCCCAAAGGGAGCTCTAACGGATTACTGTTGATATCCATGTCATTTCCCCATGAGAATAGTCCTGATTCAACCCTTTCGATATTGTTTGGCGTTCCTGGCTTAATGTCATATTTCTTTCCAGCAGAAGCAACGATGTCCCATAACTTATCACCTTGTGATCCGTCACGAAGATAGAGCTCAAAGCCTCCTTGTTTGCTCCAGCCTGACTTTTGAACAATAAGAGGGATTCCCTCTAGTTCACACTCTTTAAAAAAGAAGTACTTGACATCTTTAACCCAGTCACCAAATAAATCAATCATTAAAGGTAAATGGTTAGGGCCCTGAATTGCTAGGGGGGAGACATCTGGCTCACAAATATTAACATCCCATCCAAGTCCACAGGCAAGCCCACGGGTCCAAAGGAGTACGTCGCTGTCTGCAATCGATAGCCAAAAATGACTCTCGCCCAGTCTCAAAATGATAGGGTCATTAATGATTCCACCATTTTCGTCTGTAATGAGGGCATATTTTCCTTGACCAATTTGAAGTTTTGAGAGATCTCTCGAAGTAATATATTCAACAAATCTATAGGCGTCACTTCCGGTAACTTCCACTTGGCGCTCAGCCGCAACATCCCACATGGTGACATTATTCATAAGGTTCCAGTAATCCGCTTCAGCACCCTCATATGAGGTAGGCATAATCATGTGATTATAAATTGTAAAGGTTTTGGCACCCGCTTGCAGAGTTGACTCATAATAGGGCGACTTTCTTAAGCGATCTGAAAGCGTAAAGTTGACATGTCCTTCCATCTACAAACTCCAAAAAAATTGAACTGAACGCGTAATACTCGTTCAAGGATAAAAAATTCGTATTTTATACCTATTTTTTTAGAATTTCCAACTATAAATTGTCTGCTGGAATACCGCTAGCTTCAAGCCATTTTTTAAACTTTTCTTGAATCTTCTTTAGTTCAGCTTCGCCATTTCCCTCAAAGCGTAATACTAGGCACGGCGTTGTGTTCGAAGGTCTGACGAGCCCCCAACAATCTTCATAGTCGACTCTGAAGCCATCAATAGTGTTAACTTTGGCATCAGGAAAATCTATGTTATTCGATAACGAATCCATTGCCTCATACTGATCACCATGCTTCTCAAAGTTGATATTAATTTCTGGAGTGCTTAGGTTGACAGGTAATTCATCAAAAATCTCAGAGCAGGTCTTGTTACTTTTTGAGACTATCTCTAACAGTCTTGCTCCAGTATATAGTGCATCATCAAAACCATACCATCGCTCCTTAAAGAATATATGGCCTGACATTTCCCCTGCAAGCTCTGCGCTTGTCTCCTTGAGTTTCTTTTTGATAAAGCTATGCCCAGTTCTAGAAAGGATGGGCTCGCCACCATTTTCTGAAATAAGTTTTGGAAGAAGAGAGGTGCATTTGACATCGTAGATTATTTTTGCGCCTTTGTTTCGACTGAGAACGTCCATTGCATAAAGCATCATTTGATGGTCAGCCCAAATAACCTTTCCCGTATTGTCTACCACTCCAAGTCTGTCACCATCACCATCAAAGGCAAGACCCAAATCAGCATTCGTTTCGATGACTTCTTGGATGAGATCCTTCAAGTTCTCAGGCTTAGATGGGTCAGGATGATGGTTGGGAAACCTGCCGTCTACTAGACAAAATAATTTGGAAACTTTCACCCCTAAGGCCTCGAAGAGTTTAGGAGCGATATTGCCTGCAACACCGTTTCCACAATCTATAATAACCTTGAGTTCTTTTTCTAATTGTATGTCTGACTTGATAGTATCAATATAGTCTTGATCAATGTTGATAGAGGTTGATGTTCCATGTCCATTTGAGAAATCATTTTCTAGAATCCTTGAATACAAAGCTTGAATTCTCTCTGCAGATAAAGTTTCTCCAGCAATCATAATCTTTAATCCATTATATTCAGAAGGATTGTGAGAGCCTGTAATCATTACGCCTGATGAAGCTGCCTTTGTATGCGTCGCAAAATAGACAACTGGGGAGGGCACCATGCCAATGTTCACCACATGGCAACCACTCTCTATAAGGCCAGATATAAGAGCTTCAGAGAGTTCAGGGCCTGATAGTCTTCCATCTCTTCCAACAACCACTCCTCTTTCACCTTTTTCAATAGATTCACTGCCAACAGCTCTACCGATTATTTTTACAATTTCGGGCGTTAATTCAGTTTTTACAATGCCTCTAATATCATAGGCTTTAAAGATTGAGCTTGGAATTTTCATGAATTATTTTATTGATTGAGAAGAACAATATTTTACAGTATCTAAAGTTCAAAAATATAACACGACCTGCTTGGTTTTTTGGGTCTTTTTAAGGGATAATGTGAATCTTATTTTTTACAAAAAATGATATTTTATGTCTGAAAAAGATATTGATCCCCAAGAAACTATTGAATGGCTAGAAGCCTTTAGGTCAGTGGCTCGTTTTGGGGGTGAAGATAGAGCTAAATACATTCTTCAAAAGCTTATGGATATGGCACATGAGGATGGTATGGATCTGCCTCAGGGAGTCAATACAGCCTATTTAAACTCCATTCCTGTTGAGAAGGAAAGTGAGTTGGTCGTCAAGCATGATATTGAGCATCGTATTAAATCAATTATTAGATGGAATGCGATGATTATGGTGGTTAAGGCAAACCAGGTTTCCTCTGAGTTGGGCGGACATATTGCCTCCTTTGCATCCAGTGCTACTTTGTATGAAGTTGGCTTTAATCATTTTTATCGTGGAAACGGCCTAGATCAAGGCGCAGACCTCATATTTTTTCAGGGTCATATCGCTCCAGGAATATATTCAAGAGCTTACCTTGAAGGGCGTATCTCTGAAGATCAAATGTTAAATTTTAGGCAAGAGGCCAATAAAGAGGGCTTGTCTTCTTATCCACATCCGTGGCTCATGCCAGATTTTTGGGAATTTCCAACGGTTTCTATGGGGCTGGGTCCTATCATGTCAATATTTCAGGCTCGTTTTATGAAGTATTTGCAGCATAGAGACATTGTTCAGACTGATAAAAGAACAGTCTGGGCCTATTTAGGAGATGGTGAAACTGATGAACCAGAGTCTCTTGGAGCCATATCTCTTGCAGGAAGAGAGAAGCTTGATAATCTAATATTTGTTATCAATTGTAATCTTCAGCGCTTGGATGGGCCAGTAAGAGGTAATGGCAAAATTATTCAAGAGCTTGAGGGGATGTTCCGAGGCGCCGGCTGGAACGTGATTAAAGTTATCTGGGGAAGAGGATGGGATAAATTACTCGCAAACGATACCTCTGGGCTTCTCAAGCAAAGAATGGAAGAGGTAGTTGATGGAGAATATCAGGCTTACAAAGCAAAAGATGGCGCTTATGTAAGAAAACACTTTTTTGGAAAATACCCAGAAACTCTCAAGCTTGTTGAGCACATGTCAGATGATGAAATATACGCCTTAACAAGAGGCGGACATGATCCAAATAAAGTTTACCAAGCTTATAAAGCTGCTAAAGAGCATAAAGGCCAGCCTACGGTTATCCTAGCTAAGACTGTTAAGGGGTACGGCATGGGTGAGGCTGGAGAAGGTAAAAATACGACCCATAGCCAAAAAAAATTAGGTGTAGATGCTTTGGTTAAAGTAGCTCAGAGATTTGATATTCCTGTTACCAAAAAAGATGCTGAGGAGTTAAATTTCTACAAGCCAGCTGAGGACAGTGAGGAGCTAACTTATTTAAGAGAGAGAAGAGAAGCATTGGGAGGATACCTTCCTACTAGGAGCTTCGAGCTTGAGTCTTTTAACATCCCTCAATTAAACACTTTTGAACCTCTTCTAAAATCAACCGAAGAAAAAGAAATGTCTAGCACTATGGCTTTTGTTCGCTTCTTATCTCTATTAATTAGAGATAAAGAAATTGGGCCAAGAGTGGTTCCTATTGTTCCTGATGAGGCTAGAACTTTTGGGATGGAAGGTCTATTTAGACAAATGGGTATTTATTCTTCATCTGGTCAACTTTATGAGCCAGAAGATTCTGACAAGGTGATGTGGTATAAAGAGGATATCAAGGGCCAAGTCCTACAGGAAGGCATAAACGAGGCTGGTGCGATTTCAGATTGGATTGCAGCGGCTACTGCCTACGCCTCACATAATGTCACCATGATTCCTTTTTATATTTATTACTCCAAGTTTGGCTTCCAACGAGTTGGAGATCTTGCTTGGGCTGCGGGCGATATGCAGGCTAAAGGTTTTTTAATGGGAGGAACAGCTGGTAGAACAACTCTTGCTGGTGAAGGGTTGCAGCACCAAGACGGCGACTCGTTAATTGTTGCCAACACGATACCCAATTGCGTTTCTTATGACCCGACATATGCCTATGAACTAACAGTTATTATCAGAGACGGTATGTATCGAATGTATGAGAAGATGGAAAATATTTTCTATTATATTACGCTTATGAATGAGAATTATGCTCATCCAGAAATGCCCAAAGGAGTTGAAGAAGGAATTATTAAAGGAATGTACCCTTTAAAAACTGTAGGAAAATCTAAGATAGAAGTCCAGTTGCTTGGAAGTGGTGCAATTCTTCGTGAGGTTGAAAAGGCTGCAGATATGCTTGAAAAAGACTGGGGAGTCATGTCTCATGTTTGGAGTGTAACAAGCTTTAATGAGGTGACTAGAGAAGCTCAGAATATTGATCGTGAGAACTTATATAGTAAAACTCAGAAAGCTCCATATGTCACTCAATGTTTAAGCAAATCAAAGGGTCCAGCAATTGCTGCAACTGACTATATGAAAAATTATGCCGAGCAAATTCGTAAATATGTTCCTATGCGATATGAGGTATTGGGTACAGACGGTTTTGGAAGGTCTGACTCTCGCAAGGAGCTAAGATACTTTTTTGAGGTGAACGCTGACTATATTACCTATACCACTCTGAGCACCTTGGTAGATGAAGGTACCTTAGATGCCAAAATATTAAGCAAGGCTGCAAAAAAACTTAATATTGATCCTGGTAAGTCAAATCCAATGAATACCTAGAATTTAATGAATACCGAAGAGTTTCTTAACAAAGTTAAATCTGGGGCATTCCTAAAATTCTCTGATTTTCTTGAGCTAATTGATGCCGAGTATCACTATTCAAATATAGCATTTGAGAATGGTGAAATTATGAACTCAAAATCTGAAAATCAGGGCTCTGCTAAAGTATTCTGCTTTGGTCATATGTATTCACTTTCTGAGTTGGAGGTGCTTCACTGCTTTGCAGAGCATTATCAGTCAGTATTAAATAGTCCAGAAGATGATAGCTCACATTTAAACATTAGAAGCTTCATGAAACACGGTTGGAAAGGGCTTTTAATTGATTTTGACGCTTTAAAAGTTAAAATATAATTCAGTGGAAACAGCAATTTCTAAAGAAGAGACTCAAGCATATGATAGAGGTATTTATGCTACATTCTTAGGCGCATTCCTTGTTTTATTTCAGATTGGAATCTATTTTGTTTATATTCCATGGAATGCTGAAAGACTTCAAATTACAGAAGCTGAAATTGGTATTGGACTATTTGCTTTTGGACTGTTAAATTTGATTGGTAATCAGACTTCAGGACGACTGATTGTTCCCAAAATTGGAACAAAAAATTCCATTGTTATTGGTCTTTTAGGTATCGCCTATTGTCCATTATTACTTATCTTAGCGCCTAGCTATTATTGGTTTTTGATAGCTTTTATGCCTTTTGGATTTTTTGTTGGGCTTTTTAGTCCGTCATCTCAATCACAAATATCAATGATAGAGAGTAAAACGTCTCGAGTGCTAACACCTCTTTATCATGCCGCCTTTAGTTTTGGTTCATTAGTGGGGGCATTTAGTGCATTTTTTACTATCAGGTATATCGATAGTCCTGTACTAATATTCTCTGTAACTGGAACTGCACTCATCTTAGGAGCGTTGTTGATTAATAAATTTGGACTGGATAAGTCCTTTGAAAATCTTGAAAAGACTCCAAAATTCAAACTACCAAAAAATTCAATACTAATATTTGGTATTTTAATGATGCTAAATTATGCAACGATGGGCATTATTTTAGATTGGTCAGCCCTTTGGTTAACAAAGGATTTATTGGTTCCGTTATATCTTGGAGGTACCATCATATTTGCATTTAATATTGGTGAGATAGTTTCTAGATTAATGGCTTCAAAAATGATTAAAAAATCAAGTGAAAAACTTGTTGGTGGTTATTTAAGTATAGTAGCTGGATTAGTTTTGTTTGCATCTATATTAACCTCTAATTTCTATATTATTGCCTTTGGTATGTTACTTTTTGGTTTTGGAACTGCGAATTTTATTGCAATAATATTTAGGTTGGCAATACGAATTACTGATGAACCAATTAATCTTACAGTTGCAAATTTAATTACCCTTGGTTTTTCTGGATTTATTTTTGGACCTGCTTTGGTAGGCTACTTGGCAGAGTTTCTGAGTTTAACCTTTAATATGTATTTATTATGCGTAGTATGGGGGTTAAATGGCGTCGCTCTATTGGTTATGATGAGGCGATTAGGTTATAAGTAGTATCTATAAATCTGCAGCAGTTTCGTTAATAAGCATATCGACCACATCATTTAGTGCTTCATCTTTATTTTTACCTGTAGCAATGGATAATTCGTATGTTTTAAGTTGTCGATGCGCACTTGTTCCACGTTTCAAAATATTTTTCGTATCCATCACTTCTTTGTCACATCCAAGAATTTTTGCATCCTCAATTGAAATTTCTATAAATTCATCTAATAATTCTTCAAATGGAACTATACTGCCTTTGCCAAAATCAATTAGCCCCTCATCGAAACTATAGCGCATTGCACGCCAACGATTTTCCCTAATTAGCATAGAGCTATATTCACGCCAACGCTGATTTTTCATTCTTAGGCGGTAAAGTGCACGTAATGTAGAAACAACGAGAGCTGCGAGTGAAATTGCATCATCTAACCTTGTGCATACATCCATAATGCGTGTTTCAAGTGTTGGATATTTAGCACTTGGCCTGATATCCCACCAGATCTTAGTTGAATCCTCCATGACGCCAGCATTAGTTAAAATCTCAATATGTCGTTTGTAGTCAGAAAAACTTTGGAATTCTGTAGGAATACCTGTTCTTGGTAGATTATCAAATATTGTTAGACGATAACTTTTAAGTCCAGTATCTTCTCCATTCCAAAATGGAGATGAACATGATAATGAGAGCAGATGAGGAAGAAAATAAGCGAGTTGACTCATCAGATCAATACGCAATTCATCGTCATTAATGCCAATGTGGACATGCATACCGCAGATAAGCATTCTTCGAGCTACCGCCTGCATCTCCCTAGTTAGTAATTCATAGCGATCTTTTGGCGTTTGTTCCTGCTCAGACCAACGACTAAATGGATGAGTTGAGCAGGCAATCGGAGCTAATCCATATCGAGCTGTTACTTCTACTATATTTTTACGTAATCTAGAGAGGTCCTCACGAGCCTCTTGTATGTTGTTACATACTTTTGTGCCAATTTCAATTTGTGAAAGAAGAAGCTCATTGGTAACTTGATTGCCGAGAAGCTCTTTACACTCTTTCAATAAAGATTTTGGAGGGTTTATAGCAAGACTACGCGTAGTCTTATCAACTAAAAGATATTCTTCCTCTATGCCTATTGTAAATTGTGGTATTTCAAGACTCATCTTAAAGATTTCTTAATGTGAATATTATTAGATTTATTGGTTAATACAAGTGAACTAATTACTTCTTGTAGGGCATTTGATATTCGCATAACACCATCATCATGATTGATAAGATCTTGTCTAATTTCAATTCCAACATGAGGCAGACCAATTGATTCAGCGTGATAATCTAATGTAAAGTCTTCAGGATCTTTTCCTGAATATGGCTTGTTATCGCCCACCAAAAAATCTGCATCTTTAAGCTTATTTATAAAGATTTTTGCAGTAGTTGGATCTTTATCCCAAAGAACACCAACTTCCCATTCTCTTTTAATACCATTAAAAACTGGAGTAAAGCTATGAATAGAGATAATTATTGGGCTAGGATTCTCTCTCTTGAGTCGAGAAATTTGAGCATCGATAGCATTGTGATATGGCCAATAAATTTCAGATTCTCTAATCTTTTTTTCAATGTTATTGAGATTTTGATTGCCAGGTATATCAATACCATCACTTTTATCAAGGTAGGCACTGTTATCTGAGAGGTTACGATTACAATCAATAATCAATCGCGAATATTGACACAAGATTGCAGTGACATTAAGTTTTTTTGCGAGGCTCTCTGTAGTAGCCCTAGAGCCAATATCAAATGTTATATGGCTAACTCTATCTAAATAATCAAGACCCATTGTTCCGAGTGATTTTGGAAATCTATTACTAGCATGATCACAAACAAGAAGTACCGGAGTAATTGAATTTGGATTAAGAGTTATATAAGATGAAGCGTCATCTTCAGACAACAGAGTTTTTCTAATTTCAGAGCTATTTGCTTTCAATATACATTGCTTTTTGTCAATTGCTTTAATAATATACCAATTAAATTACTAAAACTACAATATAACTAGTAGTGTGGAGGCTTGTTATCTATTTTTTCGGATAGGTTGGGTTGAGATTCAGACTGACTTATTATTTTTTCATTTGTTTCGTTGATCTTTGAATTGATCTGTTCCAGTTTCTCGCCTTGACGAAAAACAACCATATTCAGTTCATCAATCATATTTTGAAGAAAAGCAATTTTCTCTTCAAGCACAACTATTTTTTTTTCTGACATAATTTAATTCTAAATAAAAAAGCCACCTTGCGGTGGCTTTGTTTATTACTTTTCGATTAAAACTTTTCTAGAAAGTTTGATTCGTCCTCGATCAATTCCAAGAACCTTGACCTCAACTTCTTCACCTTCTTTAAGGTAATCCTCAACTTTTTCAACTCTTTCATGAGCAATTTCAGAGACATGTAACAGACCATCCTGGTTCGGCATAATTGTTACAAAGGCACCAAATTCAACTATTTTGGCAACCTTGCCCGTATAGACTTTATTGACTTCTGGCACTGCGGTAACGTCTTTGACCATCTGAACCGCCTTTTCAAAGCTTTCTGAGTCATTTGCAAAGATGTTTACATTGCCATCATCATCTACATCAACACTGGCTCCAGACTGAGAAACAATTCCTCTAATTGTCTCACCGCCTTTACCGATAACATCTCTAATTTTATCGGTAGGTATTTTAATTACCTTAGTTTTTGGAGCATTTTTAGAGGCAGAATTTGGCTCAGAAATGACCTGATTCATCTGTCCAAGTATATTAAGTCTCGCATCCTTTGCCTGTTTGAGTGCGATTGACATAATATCTTCTGTAATTCCATCAATCTTAATATCCATTTGAAGAGCGTTAATTCCTTTTGACGTTCCAGCAACTTTAAAGTCCATATCACCTAAATGGTCTTCATCTCCAAGAATATCAGTTAAAACAGTAAATCGATCTTCATCTTTGACCAAACCCATTGCAATTCCAGCAACAGGAGCCTTAAGAGGGACACCTGCATCCATTAAAGAAAGAGATGATCCACAAACACTTGCCATTGAGCTTGACCCATTAGATTCAGTAATTTCAGAGACAACACGAATCGTGTAAGGGAATTCATCAAGATTTGGAAGGCAAGCTGAGATACCTCTTCTTGCTAGTCTTCCATGTCCAACTTCACGTCTCTTAACTCCCATAACGCGTCCAGTCTCACCTACACAGTATGGAGGAAAGTTATAGTGAAGCATGAAGTGATCTTCGATGCGATCATTTGACTCAAGAGTTTCAATGAGCTGAGCATCTCTCTTAGAACCTAAAGTGGTAACTACCAATGCCTGAGTTTCACCTCTTGTGAAAAGTGCTGAGCCATGAGTGTTCTCTAGAACACTTGTTTCAATAGCAAGCTCTCTAACTGTTGAGTTATCTCTTCCATCTATTCTAGGTTCACCAGCTAAAATTCGCTCTCTAACAGTTGATTTCTCAATTTTTTTAATATAATTTTTAACCTCATCCTCACTGATTGAGTCATCTTCACTCACAAATTCTTCAACAGCAGCGTCTTTAATTTCGCCCATTTTTTCATAGCGTTCCATCTTGTCAACTGTCTGATAAGCCTCAGAAATTTGACTTTCAAACTTCGATTTAATAGACGTTAGTAGAGATTCATTTTCTTCAGGTGCAACCCACTCGCGTGGAGATATACCAACTTCTTTTGCAAATTCAGCAACACTATCGATAACAACCTGAAATTGTTCATGTGCATACATTACCGCACCTAACATAATATCTTCAGATAGCTCACTTGCTTCGGACTCAACCATAAGAACCGCATCTTTGGTTCCTGCTACAACCATATCTAGTTCTGATGACTCAAGGTCACTATATGTCGGATTGATTGTATAGTTGCCATTTTGATAGCCGACTCGAGCAGCACCTATTGGACCATTAAATGGAACTCCAGAGATTGCTAAAGCGGCAGACGTAGCAATCATCGCTAAAACATCAGGATCTACATTTTTGTTTGATGATATAACCTGAATCATCACCTGAACCTCATTCATGTAGCCATTTGGAAATAGCGGACGAATAGGGCGGTCAATGAGTCGTGAGGTGAGTGTTTCTTTCTCGCTAGGTCTACCTTCCCTTTTCAGAAAACCACCAGGAATTTTCCCAGCAGCATATGTTTTTTCGATGTAATCTACAGATAATGGAAAAAAGGATTGACCCGGCTTTGCTTCTTTTGCACCAACAACTGATACTAGAACTTGCGTGTCATCCATACTAGCTAAGACAGCTCCATGAGCTTGCCTAGCGATTCTTCCCGTTTCAAATGAAATTTGGCTGTTGCCAAACGTAAAACTTTTTTGAACTATATTCATGTCCATTGTGTTACTCCAATAAAATTAAAAGTGTTTTATGGTTTAACGCAATAAGCTTTATATAAAACATACCGTCTAGGTATGCTTGAGATAAAACTTACCAAAATCCATAAAACAGTTGAATTATCCCCTAATTCTTACTATAAATATACTAATTTAGTGGTTGTAATAATGCCCTTAAACAGGGCTAGGTTATTCTCAAGTGAATTCAAAAATGATTAGAGATTTTTTCTAGTAGGTATAAAGAAGAAAGTTTTTTAGCTAGCAAGATGTTTTGTTTGTTAACTTTTATTACTCTTGAGTTACAAAAGTCAATTATCAAATCATTATCGAAATATTGAGTATTGAATGGTTCTCCATTTATAAAAACATGCAGTTTTCCACTACTGATTTGGTAGGCTATACGACATATTGGAGCTAAGATATATGAGGCTGACTCTATAATTTCTATTGGCTCTTCACTTGCTATTATTTCGTTAAATTTATACTGTTCAAAGGGGTCCAGTCGTGTTACAAAAGTTCCGAAGAATTCAAATGGTAATTTATCAACATTTAAAAGCTCTAAGGCTTGGTTAATAGCCGAATTTGAAATCTCAGATTTACCCCTATCGAATAGCCAAATAGGGTCAATATAATAGCTATTGTTTTTCCTGTCACAATCTAGGTCAAGTGCCTCCAACATCTCATTCGCTGAGTATGATCTGTAGCCAAACGAGAGAGTCATGCATTCACTATCAAGGCTGATTCCATGGTGTGCAATTCCAGGTGGAATGTATAGAATGTCTCCTGGCTCAGTAACAAATTCATCCTCCCCTTGAAAGTTTTCCATTATTCTCAGTTCACTATTTTCAACATAGTTGTTGGGATTGCAATCAAGTGAACTTATCTGCCATAGCCTACTTCCAAGGCCCTGAAGTAAAAAAACATCATAGTGGTCATAATGAGGTCCAACACTTCCACCTTGAGCTGCAAATGAAACCATTACATCATCAAAGCGCCATCTAGGAATAAAGTCAAATTCTTCTATCATTTCATAGACTTCAAGAATGTGTTTGTCGACACCTTGAACAAGAAGTGTCCAATCATCATTTGGCATATTTTCATAAAAATCATCATCGAAGGGGCCATTCACAAGAGACCAGGTTTTGCCTCTAGTTGAGCCTTTGATAACTCTTGATTCAAACTCATCTTCACAAGACAGACCAGCTAGCTCATCTGGAGATAATGGAGATACAAAATTAGGGATAGCATTCTTTAAAAGCAGTGGCTTTTTCTGCCAATAATCTGTTAAAAATTCTTCTCTAGATATCTGACCAAAATGAATCATTTCGTTGCTATTTATTTTTTTTGTTTAATTATCTATTAACATATAGGCTCTTTCTAACAAATTATCTTTGATAGATCTTGCTTAAGATAATTATTTTAAATGAGTGCCTTGAATAACGAAACAAATAAACTAGCGTCAATTTTAAATTTAAAGAGTCATCCTATTGATGAGCCTGAGTATAGGTTAGAATGCAAAACAAAGTTGGATAAAGATGGCGTTCTAGTACTTAAAGATTTTCTTTTGACTGAATCAATTCAAAGTATTCTTGAAGAAGCCAAGCGACAGGAAAATTTAGCATATTACTGTATCAACGAACACAATGTTTACTTAGAACCTTTCGACACTAAATACAAAAAAAGTCACCCAAGAAACAGAACGGTTGTCTCTTCGAAAGGTTGTATAACTGATGATCAGGTGCCAAGTGACTCATCATTAAGAGGTCTTTATGATTCGACCGATTTTAAAGGGTTTCTTTGCGATGTTCTTGATGAGAAAGCACTTTATAAATATGATGATAATTTATCTTCAATCAATATCCACTATGCAAAGGATGGTCAAGAGCTTGGTTGGCATTTTGATAACTCGTCATTTGCAATCACCTTGCTTATACAGAAGCCTAAGGCAGGCGGAGAATTCGAATATATTAGAGATTTCAGAAATTCAAAAAATAATGACAACAACTATGATCAAGTTTTGGATTTAATTAATGGGCGTTGTCAGGCTAAAAAACTCACTATGGAAAATGGCTCATTGGTTCTCTTTAGAGGCAAGGATGCTATTCATCGCGTGACTCCTACTATTGGAGATAAAACCAGAATATTGTCGGTCTTAGCTTACAATTCGGAGCCCAATGTAAGGCTCTCGGAAACAGCTAGAATGACCTTTTTTGGAAAATTGAATTAATTATGAAAGAAAGCAATAAAGGTTTGGGACTTTATGACAATTTAGACCTTTCAGAAAGTCAGAACGATCAAGAGTTGTTAGATGTTTATAAAAAGTGGGCATCAATTTATGACAAAGATAATGATGATTTACTTGGGACGGTATCTCAGCCGAATTCAGTTCAAATTTTTCATAAACACATAACCGATAAAAATCAAAAAATTATTGATGTTGGTTGTGGAACAGGTTTGGTTGGCCTGGAACTTAAGAAGCTTGGTTACACTCATTTTGATGGTATAGACATTTCTAAGGAGATGATTGATATAGCTAAAGATAGGGGTTACCGGTCACTATTTATTGGTAATTTGAATGAGTCTCTTCCTTTAGAGAGTAATAGTTATGATGCTGCACTGTGTGTTGGAGTATTTACTCATGGCCATGTTGGTCCAAGTCGATTAAAAGAGCTAACTAGAATCATTAAATCACAAGGATTAGTATGTTTCACCGTTAATGAGGATGTCTACGAATCCTACGGATTTGATGAGGTC
>Ga0207964_1000087_pt1 | contig 33509 bp, 31 predicted proteins | sample Knorr_S23_td_250_FD_185608 | JGI IMG/M metagenome (GOLD analysis project Ga0207964, IMG submission 185608) | Marine microbial communities from Southern Atlantic Ocean transect - Knorr_S23_td_250_ad_251m_LV_A (SPAdes) (version 2) | ecosystem: Environmental > Aquatic > Marine > Oceanic | place...
TATCGGCGGGACAGCTAATGCCTACCTAAGGTAATGAATGTAGCCCTTGGGCACCATCATGAAAATGTACCCGTTTGATTTACTTGTGTTTTCTTGTAATTACACAAGTAGGGTAGACAATCACTACTTGATGACAATCTTCTCCATCCATTTATTTAATACCTTCAAGTTATATCCCTCTCCATATCCCTGTCCTATTGTTTTAATGCTCCAACCACCTAGTTGGTCAATCAACTCTACTGGTGTTTCTATAGCCCTTAGACGGTCTCTAAAGCTATGACGTAACCCATGTATTGTTGCCTCTGTCCCTATCACTGTTTTAATCCATTTGTTTATTGCAGCGCTTGCTGAATTAGCATTACAACCATTCTTAGAAGCATAACGTGGGAAGCAATAAGTTGAATTCGAACTGGTTAAAATACGTCTTGCAGCCCACAAAGAGCCGCCAACAAGAGGAACGATTCTCTCACTTGAGAATGTTTTTAATGGTCTATGAGGATGAGGTTTTATAAGTATATGTGGATGGTCGTTATCCAGAATAATATCCGCTTTCATCAGACCAGCTGCCTCTGACAATCTCATACCTGTATCACTTATCAGTATTAACAGATGCCTAAGGTCGTCATCAAATTCAATACATTGCTGTTGCAGTAATTTGATTTTGTTAATGGGAATAGGTTTCCGCTTTTTGACTGTATTATCTGAGGGGAGATAAACACCTCTGAAGGCATTACTGCAATCTAAACCCTGTTCTAAAATAACAAAGTTAAAAACTGCTTTGATACAACTAAAGTTTCTTTGAATGGATGCGCTGCTTAAGCCTCGTCTTGTAAACCAGTCTCTTAATTTAGCAGCATCAGCAGAACTGTATTGGTTTAGTGAGCGTGAACCGAGGCAATCCTTAAGGTATTGAATTGAGCGTTTTGTATGACTAAAGAATAGGGCACTTTTACCATGACCCTTAATATCTAAATAAGTTGCCAATGCATCATCTACTGTAGGTAACTTCGAATGGATGTTTTCACTTGGATTACCAACCAATAAATGCACAGCAGGAATATCTATTTGTTTTAATCTCAAACCTAGCCAATACTCATCCAGTCTTGCTGACAATATCTTTGCTGCGCTTGCAGCCTTTTGTGTGGATTTTGTTTTGAGACTTTGGGTTATTCGAGGTGTACTGTAATGATGACGAATATCAGAAGGAATTACCTTCGAAAAATAGTACACGTTACGCTTGGTGTAAGTATATTTTGGATGCTTTTTTGTATACCGCATTGTCTACCCTACTTGTGTAATTACAAGAAAACACAAGTAAATCAAACGGGTACATTTTCATGATGGTGCCCAAGGGCGGAATCGAACCACCGACACGAGGATTTTCAATCCACTGCTCTACCAACTGAGCTACTTGGGCATTACTGCGAGGTCGCGTATTAAACCGTTTGCCGCGCCATTCGTCAAGGATTATTGGCTAGGTGGAACATATCCTTCTGCTTGATCCACATCTTCACCGTCAAAGAACTTTTCTCGTTGTTCTGCAAGGTAATGTCTAGCGGTTAAATCCATCATATTTAAGCGCATTTCGTTGATAAGAGTTGTCTGATGTTCCATCCATTCCTGCCATGCCTGTTTTGATACAGTATTAAAAATTTCCTCGCCCTTTGGACCCGGAAATGGCGGCATATCTAAGCCAGGTAATTCTTTTTTAAGCTTTTTACAAAGCACCATGCGAGCCATAGAGACCTCTTTTTAAGTGTTTAAAAGCGCCTTGATTGGCGCAGGCATCCCCAATGATAGAGGATTTTTTATGTTATACCAGACCCAGTCACTATTTTCGCAAATATAACTATTAGTTTCTTCGACCTCTATCTGCAATGGTTGGTAATCTAGATGAAAGTGACTAAAAGTGTGACGTTGCTGTTTTAAATAAGATTCAGCTTTTATGGTTAGCCCTAATGTCTGGCAGGTAATTTTGAGTTCTGAGTATTGCTGAATCTGTGGTAAAACCCAAAGTCCACCCCATAACCCAGCGGGTGGATTTTTTTGTAGCAATATATCGCCCCTAGAGTTGCGTAGCATCAAAAAGATAGATTCCCGAATAGGTATTGCCTTTTTGGGTTTTTCCCCAGGATACAGTGTTTGATTACCCTCTGCTAAAGCCTTGCAGTTACTTGCGATTGGGCAGTGGTTGCAATCAGGTGATTTTTTTGTACAAAGTAAAGCGCCGAGGTCCATCATGGCTTGCGTATATTCTTGGGTTTGATGGGTTGGACTGTAGCGCTCTGCTATTTCCCACAGCTGATTATGCACCGCAGTTTTTCCCGGCCAACCATCGACTGCAGCAAATCGTGCCAGTACACGTTTAACATTGCCATCCAAAATAGCGGCAGGTTTTTTAAAGCCTATAGAGCGAATAGCGCCGGCGGTAGAGCGACCAATACCGGGTAAAGCACTTAATTCTTCAACCTTATCTGGAAACTGTTGGTTCATTTCAAATGCAACTAGCTGAGCGGTTTTATGCAGGTTGCGTGCGCGTGCGTAGTAGCCCAGTCCAGTCCAATGATGAAGTACATTATCAATACCAGCCTTAGCTAATATTTCGATATTAGGAAAACGGATCATAAAGCGTTCGAAATAGGGGATAACTGTAGATACTTGAGTTTGCTGAAGCATAATTTCAGATACCCAAACTCGATAGGGCGTTATAGGGTTTTGCCAAGGCAAGTCAGTGCGTCCCTGATGCTTATACCAATCTAAAACTGCTTGCTGAAAATCTTGCGGTTTCATAGCAATGCTAAAGCTTGGGTGATAAAAGTAACGTCTGAATTAGATTATTATCCGGTTTACATTTAAATTTATCGCCCAATGCCCCTTTGCACCTGAAAGGTATCTTGCGTTTCACAATCATTGGATTAATTTTGCAACCATTGGCGCTACTCCTTGATTGGGCTGCCAATGCCGTTGTATTAAGTTCATATCGCAATGTCGATAAGTTCAATTTGGCATTGCCATAGATATCAATGTTAGCCAATTTGGTTTGATATTCGCTAATTAATAAACGATTTTTTTTAAAGCGCAACTTTCCCGTTAAATCATCTAGCGCAGTATGTTCTGGCCAAGTTTTTTTATGGATTGGTTTGCCGCCAAAAATTGCCGCAGCGTTACACAGTGTCTGTTCGAGATTGATACCTTTATAGGTCGGCTCATCAATGGTAATACTGCCGCTGCCGTCAAGAGACTGAAGAATTGATTCAGCAGTGTCTCCAGAGCCTTTGAAATCAGTTTCAAGGTTGAATCTTCCGCCAATATTCACCCTGTCCATAGATTCTGTAGCAGCGCTTAAATCAATATTTCTTATTGATGATTTAAAGGAGAATGTTGGTATTGCGCCCTGTAAATTTAGAGATGCCGTTGCGTTTAAATGGCCGTCAAAAATATCGCCATTAAGCGAGGTCAATCTGAAGATATTTTGATTGCCAAATAGATTGGCATAGAGATTAGATAACTTGATATCACCCAATTCAATGCCCATAAAATTCAACTCAAATTGGCTTTGTCCATGCCAGACAGCCATTGGAATAGCTAGGGGTGCAAGTAGTATTGAATTGTTTGAGTTGCTAGTTCCTTTAGTTTGATAGGCATTCAAATTCAGTGTTTTTCCAGAAACCACCGTATTGAGCTTATACTGTGGTTGATCTATATCCACATCAATATCAATTGCTTGCCCATCGATTAAAAGAGTCGTTTGAATCTTAGATAAACCGTCAACTTCAATATCAAAAAAACTATCAAAAGAAATGTTTTTTAATGCATTTGCATCGGCCATTTTCGGCACTATCAAATCGGGCACAAATCGTTTGGCTAATTTGAATTGCTGGATAAGATCAAAAGCCTCAGAGTTAATTTGACCCTGCATCTTAGTCAGATTATTTGATGCGTCAAAGTAACCGTTAATAGATAATTTATTAACATTTAACTGTAGGTCAGAGATGGATAAATCTGTCATTTTTTGATCAGAAAATTTTATACCAATCTCGGAGTCCAGTGATACTTTGATGCCTTTAGGGGTGACTAAGCTCAGTGATATTGGGAATTTTTTGCCAGTAGAATTCAGATCATTAATTGATATGTTAATCTGACTAAACTGCACAGGTAAGCTATTAGGTAAGGCATAAAGCACTCGACCATTGGCTATTAAAAACTGATTCAATGGAAATTGAGTGCGCTGACTCAGCAAGGAAAATAATGTTGAAATATCTACACCAAGACTAAGTTGATCTGCACTACCAGCCATTGATTGATCGCTAAGAACAAAATTGACCTTTTCAATGCTTATACCAAGAGGGAAAAGCTGCCATGCTAAATCGCCATCAATGCTAAGCTCAACCCCTGCATTCGTAGCAATTGACTCAATATCGGACTTAAATCGATTGGGATCGATAACAAAGGTAGCAACAAAAATACCTAAAGCGATTAATAGGATGAAGGAGAGCAGGCCGATCATCAGCCGTTTTAAGAATGTATTCAAATCATTACCTGTAGTATGCCTTTACTTACAAATAATATTCTACCTTAAACTGCTAGTGCTTAAAACGATGGATAGTCCCTAATCACATCGTTTTAAGCCCTAGTTTTGTTACATATTTATATTAAAAGCTGTAGTTAGCCTTTATACCAATATTTCTTCCTGGAAGTGGCACTTCCTCTTTCACAAAAGAGCTATGGTTTCTAGCTACTTTGTTCAATAGGTTTTTAGCAAAGAATGAAACTTTTAATACTTCAGTATCACTGGTTTTAATTTCTTTTGATAAAGAAAGATTTACCCATTGGAAGCCATCCGTTGGTGTTTCCCCATGATCATGGTGACCATCATTTTCAGTTCCAGTATCATCTTCATGATCGTCTTCATCAGCGGCAACTTTTGATTGCTTTTGAACATCTTTAATTGACACTAACAAATCCAAACCATTGTTGGCTTTGTAGTTTAAATTAAGAATATTTCGAGCAGGTACCGATCGAGGTATATAGCCACCCTGTTTAAATTGTGCATCTACATAATCTCGAGCAAGAGATACAGCAAGGTTACCATTCTTAAGCGCTATTGATCGAGAAAGCTCTAATTCATAGCCTTTAAAAATTGCATCCTGTTGACGATATTCAGATATAACAAGATCTGTCTCTTCATCTTTATCTTCAGTATCGTATTGGTATATGTAGTTAGAAATACTATTTTTGTATAGGCTCAAATTAGCGTCGAAACCGGCAATAGCCGTATTAAAAGATAGATCAATATTATTAGCCTTTTCAGGGCTTAAAGTCGCATTGCCTTTCTCGAATCGCTGAGTTGCCGAATGAGGCCCGTTGACAAAAAGCTCCATTGCAGAAGGGGCTTTTTGCACGGACGAAACGCCAAAGTTAACATTTAAATTATCAGATAATTCACGACTTAGCGCTGTCGAGAAGCTAGTAAGATTATCATCATAGTTTCCCGCAACAGATTTTCGTTCGATCTGATCATGTCTAATACCAAAATCAAAATGTGCAAACGATAGATCGTGACTTAAGAAATAGCCTAACATCAGCTCATCAGATACAGTAAGTTCAAGGAACTTTTCTTTGCCGTCAATAGAGAACTCTTCTTCGCTAACGTTAAAGGCAATTTTTTGGTCATTGCCAATATCAAGATTAAGTCCCAACTCTAGAGAATCATTTCGAAAGACAGTGCCCTCATCGTGCTCCTCTTCCTCTTCCTCTTCCTCTTCTTCTGGATGTCCTTCTTCTGCATGCTGCTCAGCAAGAACATACTCAGTATCGCGAATATAATATTCAGCACTATTAACAAAGCTACTATTGAAATTATAGCTACCTTCAAAATTCACAGTTTTTGAATCTGTTGTGCTAAATATTCTTTCTTCCTCTTCCTCTTCCTCTTCTTCAATACCCTCTTTAAGTACAGGGTCACCGCCACCTACTGGAACTTCACAGTCATCTGGATGCTCTTCACAATGATCGTGGTGTTCACCATGAAATGGAACACCATAGGTTGAGCTAGAATCAGCATAGGATAGACCTACATAACCCCAGTCTTCTACCTTGGATAAACCCAGTTTAAATCCAGTTTTGGCAAAATCAGAGTTTTCAAGCGTTGTTGCCTCATGGTCATGAGGTTCCTCACCTTCTTCCTCATGAAGTGCATGCTCAGGAATAGCATAAACATCTAAATTGGAGTATTGGACACTTGATGTCAGATTGATGCCGCCAATATTTTCAGCAAAGCTCGCATTGCCAGTTTTACCGCTGTTACCATCTTCATAGCCAGCGCCCACATTGAATTTAAAGGATTCAATATCTTGCTTAGCGATTGTATTATCAACGATATTAACAATACCGCCCACAGCACCATTGGCGTAAAGCAAAGAGGAAGGTCCTCGAACAATTTCAATTTGTTCTAGGTGCCCCAGATCAATTTCATTGGAATGATCTGGCCCCAGTGAAGATATATCTCGTACTACCTTACCATTGTTAAGTACTTTGACTCGACTTCCGCTTAATCCCCTGATAACAGGTTGACCCACAGCGGTACCAAAATCACTGGATGAAACACCCGCCAGCCCATCAATTAGACTGCCTATGCTTTGGGCTGCATCGCGGCTAATGGATTCACCATTAACAATATGCAGTGGATTTGAGATTTCATTTGCCGAAGCATCAATAAGTGAAGAAGTAACAATCACTTCTTCAAGTTCATTCGCCATACTGATGTTAGCAATAGCGGAACAGGCTATAACAGATAGCCCAATATATATTAGTTTTTTCATAATTAGTGTCTCTAAAATAAACAACGAAGCCCACTGAATAAACAGTACGCATAAAATTTAAAAATGTGTTGAAATTTTAAAGACTAGAAGGGGGTGCTCTGGCAAAAAAGCCTGTGTTTTGTTGCGCGATCTGCGCACCAATAACCGCAATGGACTGCTTTTGGTTGCAGATTGGCAGAGAAATAACGGAGTTTTCCTGAGCCAGTGATGCCTCAGAGGATTGAACAACAGCAAATACACAGTCACTTACATGATGGTCATCATGGCTGTGAGCGGCAGAAACAGTAGTACTTAGTCCTAATAAAAGACTAAGTAAAATAGCAACTGTTGTTTTGGTAATTCTCATTTTTGTGATTATAAACGATATTGAACAATTATTAATATATGTTAACCAGTTTATATCATTCAGTAAGCTGTAAAAACCCATCGGTTTGCGCTTATAATATCGGCTTAAATGTTCTGACTTGGAGAACCCCATGACCGAGCGCACGGCAACAGTTACGCGCAACACGTTAGAATCACAGATTACTATCAGTGTGAATCTTGATGGCACCGGAAAAGCTAACCTAGATACACCAGTTCCTTTCTTGAATCATATGCTCGATCAGATTGCCCGCCACGGGCTAGTAGATCTTGATATCAAGGCCACTGGCGATACTGAAATTGATGACCATCACACGGTTGAAGATATTGGTATTACCCTAGGTATGGCAATTGCCAAAGCGGTTGGCGATAAAAAGGGTCTAACTCGCTATGGTCATGCCTATGTGCCATTGGATGAAGCCCTGTCTCGTGTGGTTATGGATTTTTCAGGTCGTCCAGGGTTGATTATGAACGTTGATTTTGTTCGCAGTCATGTAGGTACCTTCGATGTTGATCTTACTTCAGAATTCTTCCAAGGTTTTGTCAACCACGGTCTTGTCTCCCTGCATATAGATAATTTGCGTGGCGCAAACGCCCACCATCAAGTGGAAACCATATTCAAAGCCTTTGGTCGTGCATTGCGTGTTGCTGTGACTGAAGATCCTCGCATGTCCGGTGTTATGCCCTCCACTAAGGGCACACTGTAAACCTACAGCGATAGTACAACTATGAGTGATTTTCGCGATCATATTGCCGTTATTGATTATGGAATGGGTAATCTTCATTCCGTAGCCAAAGCACTTGAGCATGTGGCTCCCAGTGCTTTGGTGACAGTCACATCCGATCCAAAGGTGGTAGAAAATGCCGATCGAGTGGTATTTCCTGGTGTGGGTGCCATTCGCGACTGCATGCATGAAATACAGCGTCTTAATATTGGTCAGGTCGTGAAAAAAGCCATCCAAAGCAAACCTGTATTAGCTATCTGCGTGGGCATGCAAGCGCTAATGGAAAGCAGTGAAGAAAATGGTGGTATCGACTGCCTCAAAATAATGCCAGGGCAGGTTAAATATTTTGGTGAAAACCTTGTAGATAGCCAAGGTCACAAACTTAAAGTGCCACATATGGGCTGGAACAATGTCAATCAGTCCCAAGATCATCCTCTTTGGCACAATATTCAGCAAGATAGTCGTTTCTATTTTGTGCATAGCTACTATGTTGAAGCCGTTAACAATCCCAATGTATTTGCCACCTGTGACTATGGCAAACAATTTGCCGCATCTGTCCAGCAGGGCAATCTATTTGCGGTGCAATTCCACCCAGAAAAAAGTGCTGATGCAGGGTTACAGTTATTAAGTAATTTCTGCCAATGGCAGGGTGCTTAAATTCACTATGTCGTCCACAGAAGATATCAGTGAGTTAATTGCGCGCCTAAATGGTGAAACTGCAAAAATAGAATGGCAGCAACTGCAAAAGCACTATGCGTCCGGCAGTGTTATTGCTGTAGCCGCCGGTTTTGATTTGATTAAAGTCGCAATTGCGCTACATCAAGACGATACCACCCAAATTAAACAATGGCTTGCCGAAGAATTAGTAACAGAGGTAACCGATAGTCAGGCGCAGCGTTGGTATGACCAAAATACCGCTGTTTGGGCGCTAGTAATTCCGCCTTTTGTTTTAGTTCAAGAAACAAAATCCAGTTAAAATCTACGAGCCTAAGCTTATTAATCAGCGGCAGCATAGATCCAACAACTGCGACCCGATTTTAGCGTTGCTCTTATCCTTTGATAATCATCCACCTCATAATCATCCGCTTGGTCAATCTCTTCGCTAGATAATTCAAATACAGTGCCAGTTACCTCATCGCTAGGCTTTCCTGTGTATTGAAGAATAGGGTGGAACTCCTTACCACTTTCCCGAAGTACTCGTTGATCAGTAATACGTAGCTGTCCAACCGAATAAAGAGGTAAGCTATCCTTAAAGCCAACTAATTTGCGTCCAAAATTTTCCAGCTGAACATTTTCCAGCTGTAAGGTGCCATAAGAAAAAAGTAGTTCCATAAAAAATTTCTCCAACAATTCAGATGAAAGCATAAACTATGGCGCTACAGCCAAGCAAAATAAAACCTATAAAAAAAGCCCTCTAATGGTTTTAGAGGGCTTTAAAATAGTGGATGTGCAAAAGATCAGGGGGTTTCGTCTGCTACTAGTTGATGATTAGCCATGCCTTCTATTGCGTGTACTATAGCGGAGTGATCCGAGTCTTGAAGACCATAGGCAGCACAGCTGGTAAATAACTCCTGTGCGGTTGCTGTATGAGGCAGTGCAGCATTAATTTCGCGCCCAGTCGTTAAAGCTAAATTCAAATCTTTTTGATGTAAGCGTATTCTAAAACCAGGCTTAAAGGTGCGATCAAGCATTCGTTGTCCATGAACTTCTAGGATTTTTGAAGAGGCAAAACCACCCATCAAGGCATCTCGCACTTTTGCGGGATCAGCGCCCGCTTTAGAGGCAAACACCAGTGCTTCAGAAACTGCTGAAATATTCAGTGCGACAATAATTTGATTGGCAACCTTGCAGGTCTGACCATCGCCATTACCGCCTACAAGATTTATATTTTTACCCATGGCTTCGAATAATGGTTTGGCACGTTCGAAAGTTTCATTCGAGCCACCAATCATAATAGTTAATGCTGCAGATTTTGCGCCCACCTCACCGCCTGAGACTGGCGCATCTAGATAATCGCACTGTAGATCTTTGATGCGCTTGGCAAAATCCTTGGTTGCTATAGGTGATATGGAACTCATATCGATCACCACCTTGCCATTGGAAAGACCTTCTGCCACACCCTCATCACCAAACAAAACCTTTTCAACATGATGGGTGTCAGGCACCATAGTAATTATAAAATCTGTCGCTTTAGCAACCTCTTTAGGGTTTGCGAGCGCAGTACCGTGGTTGCCCAAAATTCTCGATTATTTCTCGACGGTATTTCAAAGAGTTATCCAGGCTGTTTGGCTAATGATGGCATAAGCATTAGGGTAGAGCCCGGTAGTATTCATGCTATTCTTGGTGAAAATGGTGCTGGCAAAAGCACCCTGATGAAAATTATCTATGGCGTGGTTAAGCCAGATGGTGGACAGCTTTATTGGGAAGGGCAAGAAGTTCAAATTAATGCGCCAGTTGATGCTAGAAAATTGGGTATCGGCATGGTGTTTCAACACTTCTCCCTATTTCAAACTTTATCCGTCGTTGAAAATATAGCCTTGGGTTTGGATCAAAATTCAGCCAGTGACCTAGACAAGTTAGCTGAGCGAATAGTTGAGGTATCCACTAAATACGGTATGCCTTTGGAGCCTCATCGTTTGGTTCATACCCTTTCTACGGGTGAGCGCCAGCGTGTTGAAATTGTTCGCTGCCTAATCCAAGATATTAAATTACTCATTCTCGACGAACCCACCTCGGTACTAACACCTCAAGAAGTGACCTCTTTGTTTGATACATTGCGTCAGTTGGCAGCAGAGGGCAGTAGTATTCTGTTTATCAGTCATAAGTTAAAGGAGATTCAGTCTCTTTGTGACTCTGCCACAGTGCTGCGAGCAGGGCGAGTTTCAGGCGCCTGTAATCCGCGCCAAGAAAGCACGACCAGCATGGCAAAAATGATGGTTGGTGATGAGACGCAAATTAGTAGTGAATATCCCAAAGCCTCAGATTCGCAGCCTGATTTTCTATCCGTTCAGCACCTAAATCTAAAAACCGATGATATTTTTGGTATTGACCTAAAAGCGATAAGTTTTAGTGCCAAACAGGGTGAAATTTTAGGTATTGCTGGCGTTGCTGGCAATGGTCAATCTGAATTGCTCGCTGCATTAAGTGGGGAAACAAAACTAGATGAGGCCAATGTGATTGTATTTCCAGAGTCTGATCTAACCCAATGCAACCCAATGCAGCGTCGCGCAATGGGTATGGGGTTTGTTCCCGAAGATCGTCTAGGGCATGGCGCAGTTCCCGATATGAGTCTGCGTGATAACGCGCTGTTAACAGGGTTTCTACAGGGATTAATTAACCGAGGTTTTCTTAAACATAGAGCAATAGAAAATTTTACTCAATCAATTATCGATAAGTTTGATGTGAAGTGCAGTGGTCAAAGTAGTTTGGCAAGAAGTCTATCTGGCGGCAATTTACAAAAGTTCATCATAGGCCGAGAAGTACTTCAAACACCTAAATGTCTAATAGCGGCGCACCCCACTTGGGGTGTTGATATTGGAGCGGCAACCAGTATCCATAAAGCATTAATTGCCCTGCGTGATCAGGGTGCATCCATTGTGATTATCTCAGAGGATATTGATGAGCTATTTACCATCAGCGATCGAATATGTGCGCTGTTTGATGGTGAGTTATCTCCCATAAAGCCAACCGATGAAACCACAATTGATGAATTGGGTAGTTGGATGGCGGGTATTTTTGCAAGGCAGCAGGTTGCCTAGGGATGTTTTTCTTACAGGAGTTGTTTTTATGAGAATAAAACTAGAGGCACGAGGCCAGCAGTCAAAGCTAATGTCCTATGCATCACCAGTTTTGGCGGCAGTGCTTACGCTTATTTGCGGCGCATTGCTATTTTGGATTTTGGGAAAGCCGCCTCTACAGGCTTTACATACTTTTTTGGTTATGCCGGTAAGTGATCCATACCGAATAGCCGAATTATTGGTGAAAGCTGGGCCTATTGTGCTCTGCGCCATCGGTTTATCAATCTGTTTTAGGGCCAATGTGTGGAATATTGGCGCTGAGGGTCAGTTGTTAATGGGTGGCTTAGTGGGGAGCTGTGCCGCGCTGTGGCTATTAGATGCCGAGGGTGTATGGGTACTTCCTGTTGTGCTAATAGCTGGTGTTTTAGGCGGTGCCGCTTGGGCCGCAATTCCGGCTTTTCTTAAAAATTATTTTAATACCAACGAAATTCTATCGACCATTATGCTCAATTATATCAGCCTAAATATTTTGTTACATGGCGTGCATGGGCCCCTGAAGGATCCCGATGGGTTTAACTTTCCTGAATCTGCAATGTTCTCTGACTGGCAGATCATGCCAATCATTTTAGAGGGAACTAGGCTCCATCTAGGCGTTACCTTTGCTCTATTTGCCATGGTTGCAATTTGGGTGTTAATGAGTCGAACCTTTGTAGGCTTTCAAATAAAAGTATTGGGTGGCGATGAGCGCTCTGCGCATTTTGCAGGCTTTAAAGAAAAGCGATTGGTATGGCTATGCCTTTTAATCTGCGGAGGTCTTGCTGGCCTAGCAGGGGTGGGTGAGGTAACGGGCCCAATTGGTCAGCTGGTACCCAATATCTCCCCTGGTTATGGGTACGCGGCAATTATCGTCGCTTTTTTAGGGCGCCTACATCCGCTGGGCATTATGCTTGCTGGGCTGCTGATGGCATTGCTGTATATGGGTGGTGAGATGGTTCAGATTCAACTGGATTTGCCGCGGGCTATCACCGGTGTATTTCAAGGGATGTTGCTATTGTTTTTATTAATCTGTGATGTGTTGATTGCTTATCGCTTAGTGATTGAAAAATCAGTATCTAAAACGATCGAGCAACCTTTACGAATAGAACCACAGGCTATTGCCATTGAGGGTAAATAAGTTATGGATATGGATCTTATCGCAAATATTTTATTCGCTACTATTCGGATGGGAACACCGCTGTTAATTGTTGCCATTGGTGAGTTGGTCTGCGAAAAATCTGGCGTACTTAATTTGGGCCAAGAGGGCATGATGCTAATGGGTGCAGTTGTCGGCTTTATGATTGCCTTTCATACCGATAGCCTGACGATGGGATTTATCGCGGCAATTGTTGCTGGAGCCCTTATGTCACTGCTGTTTGCGGTAGTGACTATGCAATTTTATGCAAATCAAGTCGCAACGGGTCTAGCTTTGACTATACTAGGTGTAGGGTTAAGTGGATTTATAGGGCGGGGCTATGTGGGTGAAGCGCTTTCGAGCGTTGATTTTCAGATACCTCTACTCAGTAGTATTCCTTTCTTCGGTAAGGTGCTGTTTTCCCATGATCTTTTGGTTTATATCTCAATTGGATTAGCTATTGCGGTTTATTGGTTTTTTAAAAGTACGCGAGCAGGGTTGATTGTGAAAGCTGTAGGTGAATCGCCAGAATCTGCACAATCATTGGGTCTTTCAGTATTAAAGGTTAGGTATTTGGCAATTATTTTTGGTGGTTCTATGGCTGGTTTGGCAGGGGGTTATTTATCCTTAATCGACACACCCCTGTGGGCCGAAAATATGACAGCGGGTCGCGGTTGGATTGCCTTGGCCTTGGTGGTATTTGCTAGCTGGAGGGTTGAGCGTGCGGTTCTTGGGGCTTACCTATTTGGATTTATGAGCATTATGCATTTGGTATTACAGAGTTTTGGTCTCTCTGTTTCGTCGAATCTTTTGGCGACACTGCCTTATGTGGCAACTGTTGTAGTGCTCGTTTTGCTGTCAAGAAACCAGCAGCGAATCAAATTATTTGCACCTATGTCGCTAGGTAAGTCATTTCATAGTGCACATTAAATAATGCGATTCAGCAGGTTTTAGGGTGAAGTTAAAATTATTTTTTAAAATGGAGAAAAAATATGTTGGCGATAAGGAAGTATTGTTTATTTAAAGTATTGATCATTAGTTTGCTAGGTTTGGGCTGTGCAACAGGAGCCCTAGCTAAAAACCATGATCCACTGAAGGTGGCTTTTGTCTATGTAGGCCCTACCGGTGATGCTGGTTGGACCTATGCCCATGACAATGCACGTCTTTACATGGAAAAGAAACTCGGGAAAAAGGTCAAAACCACTTACGTAGAGAGTGTGGCTGAGGGTGCGGATGCAGAGCGGGTTATTACAGAGTTGGCAAGAGCGGGTAATAAGTTAATTTTTACCACGTCGTTTGGCTATATGAATCCTACGCTTAAGGTGGCGAAAAGTTTCCCAGATGTAAAATTTGAGCACGCCTCTGGCTACAAGCGCTCGAAGAATGTGGGTACCTATTTTGACCGCGTTTATCAGGGTCGTTATCTCACCGGTATGCTTGCCGGCATGATGACCAAAAGTCATCTATTGGGCTATGTTGCCTCGTTCCCCATCCCCGAAGTGATCCGAGGTATTAATGCGTTTACATTGGGTGCTAGAGCGGTTAACCCTAAAGCTGAGGTTAAGGTGGTATGGGTAAGCAGTTGGTATGACCCAGGCAAGGAAAGTAAAGCGGCAGAGACAATGATTAATATGGGTGTGGATGTTGTTACTCAGCACACTGATTCCCCGGGACCTATTAACGCTGCAGAGAAAAAAGGTGTTTATGCGATTGGATACCACTCAGATATGTCGGTCTATGGTCCCAAGGCACATTTGACGGCAACCGCGCATAATTGGGGGCCGCTATATACAGCCAAAGCACAGGCGGTATTGGATGGCACTTGGACGTCTGAAGATGTCTGGGGTGGTTTATCTGATAACGCACTCAATCTGGCACCTTACAGCAAGACTGTACCTAAGCATGTTCGCGCTGTGGTCGATCATGCTAAAAGTCTGATTGCCAATGGCAAGTTGCACCCCTTTGCCGGTCCGCTTAAGGATCAGTCTGGTAAGGTGCAGGTAGTCGCAGGAAAGGCAATGTCTGATGGCGAAATGTTGGGCATGAAATGGTATGTAGAGGGTGTTCAAGGCAAGTTGCCCAAGTAAAAAGTACTTTATACACAGGGAAATATTTTTTAATTAAGGAGAGACACAATGCAATTTAAACAATGGATAAAATTTACAGGGGTAGCGTTGCTTGCAACAACATTTGCCGTAAGTTCACAGGCGGAAATTTGGAGTAGTACTGAAGTTCATTATAGTTCGGGTGATTTACTCAATCCGTTTTCAAAGCAGGAAGATGAAGATAGTACTCAAATTATTACTCTGCAACATGCAGGTGGGCATAAATATGGCAAGAATTTCTTTTTTGTCGATCACTCAAGATCTGATACGGGAAGTAGTTTTTACGGTGAGTGGTATTTGACATTTAGCTTAGGGGCGATTACGGGCAGTGATATGAGTTTTGGCATGGTCAAGGATGTAGGCCTACTTGCTGGAATTAATTTGGCACCAGGAGTAAATAAGATGTATACGTTACCGGGTGTGAGTTTAGCACTAGATCTGCCTGGTTTTGCCTTTGCGAATTTAGATATTACCGGTTATAACAATATAATGACTGATGGTAGTTCTGGAGAGAAGTCATCCTATATGCTTGATTTTAATTGGGCTTACCCATTTAAGGCCGGTGGTCTAAGTTGGAGTGTTGAAGGTCATGCGGAATATATTGCAGGCCGAGATATGAAAGTCGGTACAGGTAAACTTGAGGACTGGATTCTTATGCAACCTCAATTGCGTATGGATTTGGGTGAGGCCCTAGGTAATGAGGCTGGCAATTTCTATGTAGGCCTTGAGTATCAGTATTGGAAAAATAAGTTGGGTCAGAAAGATAAAAATGAATCCACAGTACAGTTGCTAACCGTTTGGAATTTCTAATTTCTGAGTTTTTATGTTCAGCTAAATCAAGAGTTAGCTGATAGCACTTCGAAGCCCGCAATAATTGAGTTTATTGCGGGTTTTCTTTTGCCTAGACGTTTATTTTGGTGATTGAAGGCGGTGGTTTGATGCCGCAGCCTTTTAGAATAATATGAATAAGATTATCGGCTACATCGTCAAAATCTTGATCGGTTAATTGCGGCTTATCTAGTACCGCGCTCACTTGGGTGGAGAAATCGGCGTAATGTTGGGTGGCACTCCAAATTAGCATTATTAGAAATAGGGGATCCACAGGGTCCATTTTTCCCTGTTTAATCCATTGCTCTATAACGGTAGATTTTGATTTAAGCCAGTTACGAAAATCACTATTTAAATACTCACTAATTCGTGGTGCGCCATGAATAATTTCGTTGGCAAATATTTTTGAGGCCAATGGGTTGGTTTTTGAGTACATTACCTTGGCTCTTATATAGGCACCTATGGCATCGGCAGGGTCGTCTTCGGGGGTGATTTGGTTAAATGCGTCATTCCATAATTGCAGAATATCCATCAGGACTTTTTTATACAGTTCTAGCTTGCTTTTAAAGTAGTAGTGAACATTGGCGCGTGGCAAATTTGCCCGTTTGGCGATATTCATAATTGATGCGCCTTTGTAGCCGAACTCGGCAAATTCCATTTCTGCAATGGCGATTATTTTTGCGCGATTATCGGTGCGAATTTTGCCGATTTTGTATTTATTTTGCATTGGATATTTAAGCCTAAAAAATCTTATTGCAGGTTATTTTAATTAATTAAACCTTTGAGCGTTTAGTCTATGGTTGTGAGTTGGAAAAGTCTTTATTTTGGGTAAAAAAAAGCGGCTAAATAGCCGCTTTTTTAGTTCAAAGATTGGCTATTAGCCGCACTTTGAATCGCCGCAGTTTAGGCAGGTCATACAGCCGTCCAAAAGAATTGCAGCTTTAACACTACACTTTTTGCAAACTTCTGCATTGGCTGGAAAATCGCTAGGCTCTTCTTTTGCCGTAGCAGTACCTTCGAATTCAGCGCGTTTCTCATCCATAATTTTTTGCTGATGCTCAGGAATTTCTGGTTTTTTAAGCATGCCGATCTTTTGTAGATGATCTTCGATCGCCCAGCCAATTTCTGCTACCAGTGAGGGCATAAATTTGCCACCTGGTTTGAAGTATCCGCCCTGTGGGTCGAATACTGCTTTTAGCTCTTCTACTAGGAAGGTACAGTCGCCACCTTTGCGGAATACCGCAGACACTACGCGTGTTAGGGCAACAATCCATTGGAAGTGGTCCATATTTTTGGAATTAATAAATACCTCAAATGGACGACGCAGTTCGTGGTCTGTTCCTTCGTTTAGCACGATATCGTTGATGGTAAGATACAGTGCGTGATCGGAAAGCGGTGTCTTAATTTTGTAGGTGCTGCCAGCGAGTGTTTCAGGGCGCGATACTTTTTCGTGCATCTGAATAATATTGCTCTCTTGCTCTGCTGGAGTGACTTCCTGTGCCGCCGGCTCGTCTGAGACTACTTTGTAGCCTACGATCTTCTGGTCAATTTTCTTGCTCATGTTTATCCTCTTTTCTGTCCTTTGTGGTGCTACGAACTGTTTAGAACTTCCCGTAGTAACCTTCTTTAAGTGCGTCGAATAGATTGGCGGCGGTGTGGGTCTCGCCATCATATTCAATCTCTTCGTTTCCTTTGTATTCAACGGTTGAGCCATCTTCTAGGGTGAAGCTGTAAACGGTGTTTTCTAGATCACTTTCTTTAACGAGAACACCTTGGAAGGCCTCTGGATTAAAACGGAAAGTGGTACAGCCTTTCAGTCCTTTTTCTGCGGCATACAGATAAATATCTTTAAAGTCGTTGTATTCGCATTCAGTGGGTACATTAATGGTTTTTGAAATTGATGAATCTACCCATTTTTGCGCGGCGGCTTGAATATCTACGTGCGCTTTTGGCTTGATAGTCTCAGAACTTACAAAATAGTCTGGTAATAGTTCATCTTCGGATGTGCCAAATGGCATGGCTTTTTCGTTAATGAGTGTACGATAAGCTAGAAGCTCATAGGAGAATACGTCGATTTTCTCTTTAGATTTTTTGCCTTCACGTATTACGTTGCGCGAGTAGTGGTGAGCGAAACTGGGTTCAATACCATTGCTAACGTTATTGGCCAGAGACAGCGAAATGGTGCCTGTAGGTGCAATTGAGCTGTGGTGGCTAAACCTGCAACCTTCTTCGATTAGGGCATCAGTCAATTCAGGCGCTACCTCTGCAATATTTTGCATATAGCGGCTGTATTTACCCATCAGAACCTTACCTTTGAGTTTGTCGCCTAATTTAATGCCGTCTTTTGCCAACTCTGGCTGTTTAAATAGCATATTTGCGGTGACTTCAAATTCATCGTCCATAATCGGTGCTGGCCCTTTTTCTCGAGCCAGATCAAGACCGCTCTCTAAGCCGGCAACGGCCATTTCTTGTGCAACTTTTTCGGTGAAGTCTACGGAGTTTTTGTCACCATACTTCATGCAAAGCATAGTGATAGCCGAGCCCAAGCCAAGGAAGCCCATGCCGTGACGACGCTTGTATTGAATTTCGTCTCTTTGGCCTTTAAGCGGTAGACCGTTGATTTCTACTACGTTGTCTAGCATACGAGTGAAGACTTTAACTACTTCAGCGTATTGCTCCCAATCAAATGAAGCTTTTGAGGTAAATGGATTGCGTACAAACTTGGTCAGGTTAACTGAGCCTAAAAGGCAGCTTCCATAGGGTGGAAGAGGTTGCTCACCGCAGGGGTTAGTGGCTCGAATATCTTCACAGTACCAGTTGTTATTGTTTTTGTTGACCTGATCGATAAGGATAAAGCCTGGTTCTGCAAAGTCATAAGTGGATGACATAATGGCATTCCATAGCTTTTGTGCGCGAATTGTTTCATAAATCCGGCAAGCCACTAGCCCCTGATCATTGGTGACATAGCCGTCCGTTGTTGGGAATGGTTTCCATACAATATCATTCCCTTCTAGGTTAAGGTCTGCATCAACTTCTTTTGCGCTGATAGGGAATGTAAGATTCCAGTTACCATCATTGCGAACGGCTTGAATAAACTCTTCGGTAATAAGCAGTGATAGATTGAACTGACGTAGACGACCGTCTTCTCGTTTGGCTTTTACGAAGTCGAATACATCAGGATGGCTTACATCAAATGTTGCCATTTGAGCGCCTCGTCGACCGCCAGCAGAGGATACGGTGAAACACATCTTGTCGTAGATATCCATAAACGACAATGGACCTGAGGTGTAGGCACCAGCACCAGAAACGTAGGCACCCTTTGGGCGCAGAGTAGAGAATTCATAGCCAATTCCGCAACCAGCTTTTAAGGTCAGGCCGGCCTCTAGGTTGCGCTCAAGAATGCCTGACATGGAATCGGGAACTATGCCGGACACTGTGCAGTTGATGGTTGAGGTCGCAGGTTTGTAGGCTTGCGCGCCAGCATTAGAAATGATTCGTCCAGCGGGTATGGCACCATTTTGTAATGCCCAGACAAATTTTTCATGCCATTCTTTACGCTTAGCTTTTGATTCTACATCAGATAGTGCCTTGGCAACTCGGTCATAGGTTTGTTGGATATCTTTGTCGACAGGATTATCTTGCTTATCCTTTAGTCGGTATTTTTTATCCCAAATATCCAATGACGCTTCTTGAAACTGGATATCATCAAATGATTTGCTTGGCTTTACTGCTTTTAATTTAGTTGCGCTCATCACTGGCCCTTTTGTTTGTCCTTAGCAGACGGCAAATTTTATACAGCTACTTTTTTGTCGAATTTGCCGTATCACTTTAATTAGCTGTCCGAGTAAATAGTGTTGTTATTTATAGGTAGAGTTTATCCAACATTTTGTGTGTTGCAAGCACTATTCCACTATATGTTGTGTTTTCTTTGAAAAATATTCCAATATCTGGTTGGTAAGCTGTTGAAAAATATGTGGATAAAATGCACAAATGCAGTAACAACAGGGGGTCTGAATAAATATTGACCAATGTGTATAAGTTGGTCATGGTTGTGATGTGCGGAGGCATAATATATTTTGTAAACACATATTGTTAGACAGTTAAGTTGTCTCGCTGTTGCTAACTCGATAAAATAAGCTTTATACAATTTCTATGGCGCAGGGGCTAAAAAAATAATGCTTTGTGCGCACAATTGAGGATTTTCATGGATATTTTTGATTTCTCCGATGGCCGTGAAGGCTACTATGGGGAATATGGTGGTGTTTTTCTTCCCGAAATTTTACATGCAACGATCGAGGAGCTTCTAGAGTGCTTTCGAGAATGTAAGGCTGACCCAAAATTTTGGCAGGATTATATGGCGCTGTTGCAGTCTTATTCTGGTCGTCCAACGCCCGTTACCTATCTGGAGAATTTATCGCGCGAGTTGGGCGGTGCGCAGATCTATGTTAAGCGCGAAGATCTCAATCACACTGGATCTCATAAGGTGAATAATGTGATGGGTCAGGGGTTGTTGACTCAGAGATTGGGTAAGACGCGAGTTATTGCTGAGACGGGCGCGGGTCAACATGGATTCGCCACGGCGACTATGGCGGCTAAGTTCGGCTTTGATTGTAAGATTTATATGGGTGCAGTGGATGTTGCCCGCCAGCGCCCTAATGTGTTTTGGATGGAAAATCTGGGTGCTGAGGTGATTGCGGTAGAGGATGGTCAGAAAACCCTAAAAGATGCGGTTAATGAATGTATGCGCGATTGGGTGACCAATATGGCGGATACCCATTATATTTTGGGCACTGCCTGTGGTCCGCACCCATTTCCAGAGATGGTCAGTTGGTTTCAGTCAGTGATAGGTCTTGAGGCACGCGAGCAGATTGTTAAGCAGGCGGGTCGTTTGCCTGATCGAGTCTATGCCTGTGTTGGCGGTGGCTCTAATGCTATGGGGCTATTTCAGGGGTTTATCGACGAGGCCGATGTTGAGTTGGTGGGTTGTGAAGCAGGTGGTGAGGGTATTGGCTCTTATATGCACTCGGCACGCCTTGCTTATGATGATGCTTCTGTAGGTGTTGCTCAGGGGTACAAGACTTATTTCCTGCAGAATGATGAGGGCAATATGAACAAGACCCATTCGGTAGCGGCTGGTTTGGATTATATAGGTGTCAATCCGATTTTTGCCCATCTCCATGATCAGGGTAAGGCGCGTTTTGAGGCGGCTACGGATGCAGAGGTGAAAGAAACACTGAGATTGACCATGCGTACTGAGGGTTTGATTCCAGCGCTGGAGAGTACCCATGGTTTTGTAGTGGCATTAAAAGAAGCGGCGACTATGAAAAAGGATGAGATTATTTTGGTTAATATGTCGGGCCGCGGTGATAAGGATATTTTTACTATTGCAGATGCGCTTGATGATGCTAAATGGAAGTCATTTATTGGCGGTAAAGCGGATCAGTATCGGGCGGAGAAAAAATAATGGGTTTGCAAGCTTTTATTGCCGAGCGCAAACAGCAGAAAGATGTGTTGGTGATGGCCCATGTGGTCTGTGGCTATCCCTCTTTTGAAGAGAATATGCAAGAGCTGGAAATTATGGCAGAGGCTGGTGTTGATATAGTCGAGCTACAGTTTCCATTTTCTGAACCCAGTGCTGATGGCCCGCTGTTTGTTCATGCTAATGAGCAGTCATTAAAAGCCGGTACTACGGTTGATCAGTGTTTTGAGCTAATGGCAGAAGTCAGTGCGCGTTTCCCTTTTAAAGTGCTGATGATGGGTTACTACAACACGGCGTTTAAAATGGGCGAAGAGGTTTTTATCGAGCGCCTTAAAGCGGCTGGTGGTGTGGGTTTTATTGTTCCTGATTTACCTATTGAGGAAGCGGGCAGTTTGCATAAGTTTGCCGCTGAAGCGGGAATTGAGCCAATTATACTTATGACGCCTACGTCTAGTGATAAGCGTTTGGCACAGTTAGGCGCTGCAAGTCGAGGCATGGTATATGCTGTTGCTAGAAAAGGGGTAACAGGCTCTAAAACCAATATGGGCGATGATGTGGTGGCGTTGATTGAACGTTGTCGACAGCACACTGATGTTCCTATTGGTGTTGGTTTTGGTGTTAGCAGTAAGCAGGATATGGATTTTTTGCGGGGCCATGCGGATATGGCTATTGTTGGAACTGCGGCCCTTAAAATATGGGAGCAGTCTGGCGCTGAGGGTCTTCGAGGCTTCTTTAAAGAGTTGATGGCCTAAGCGGACTATTAATCCTTTTACTGGCGCATTGTGTCTTTTTTGGCTGTTTCATAGCGCCAGTGATTGACTAGCTGGGGCTTGATAGATGCCAGTTCTGGTATAGCGCCAATACTTACTTTTTTAAAGCATATTAAATGGGCGCCAACTTTTGATGTGATGGGCCCTGTCCAGCAGGGAAGAGATCTTCTTTCCTGATTGACTTTGTTTAATAGTTTTTTACTAAATCCCACCCCATAGAGTTGATCAACTTGCATTGTATTTAGGTTAATTAATTCTGAGGGCTTATCTCTATTGGCTGGTGCTGTGTCGAGTATCTTTTGGGCTATATTCATAGCCTGCCCGCCGTACTGAATGTTTGGAACAAGATACTGGGTAAAGTGGAAAGTAGAGGATTCCCTGTATTGTTCTTTGTATTGGGTGTAAAAGTCATTCAATTCTTGGTCATTTGGCTCTCTTGATAGAGTGACATTTTTGGTTAATCCAGAGAGTTTTAATTGCATTGCCTGATCATCAATAATGTCGTCTAAGTCATTATTTAATGGCTGATCTATTGTATATTTTGAGGTTATTTTTTCATCGATATACAGTTGTAGTTTCTCGGTATTGGGGAGCTGAATGATACCTTCGTCCCATTTTTTTTCAGATGAATGTAGAAACTGTATCCAGCTGTAGCTTAAAGCTGAAAGAAGAAGCACGGTAAAAATTATACATTGTTGACGGCGCAGTTTTTGTACGCTGTTAGAGAGGCTCTTATACTTTTGATTTAGCGGCTTCATTTTATCTCTTGGTGCTCCTTGATAATTATCAGCTAAATTTTTTTATACTAAAGAGTGTAATATCAAATCGATGCTAGAATTGGGTATATTTTCATTATATAGGCATTAATGCAAATGCATAAACCACTACAGGGTCTGCGAGTTATTGAGTTGGGTCAGCTTCTGGCTGGCCCCTTTGCCGGCTGTATGCTGGGTTATTTTGGGGCTGAGGTTATTAAGGTAGAGCCGCCGGGTGGCGATCCAATTCGTAACTGGCGCGAAGTAAAAGATGGTACCTCATTATGGTGGCGAAGCTTGGCGCGCAATAAGAAGTGTATTTCGGTGGATTTGAAGACGCCAGAGGGGCGCGATCTTGTCAGGCAGTTATTGGTGGGTGCCGATATTGTGATTGAAAATTTCCGTCCCGGAGTTATGGAGAACTGGGGGCTTGACCCTGAGAGTCTTAGGCAAGAAAATCCGCGTCTTATCTATGCCAGAATTTCCGGTTATGGGCAAACTGGCCCCTATGCTAAAAAACCCGGATTTGCCTCTGCCTGTGAGGGCATCAGTGGTTTTAGATATTTGAATGGCTACCCAGATGAAGTCCCTGTTAGGCCCAATCTTAGTCTGGGAGATAGTGTATCTGGGTTACATGCCGTGATTGGTATTATGATGGCTTTAAGAGCGCGCGATGAAAAGGTTGGGGATCAGTCGACTAAGGGGCAGGTGGTAGATGTCGCCCTTTATGAATCTATGTTTAATCTTCTTGAAGCAGTGATTCCTGAATATCATGGTGCTGATATTATTCGACAGCCTTCAGGCACAACAGTCACTGGCATTGTCCCGACCAATACGTATAAATGTAAAGACGGTAAGTTCTTAGTGATTGGGGGTAATGGTGATTCAATTTTTACTCGTTTGATGCAAGCCGTGGGCCGCGATGATATGGCGGTTAATCAAGACTATGCTACTAATGCCGACAGAGTGCGTCATGAGGCTGAAATAGATGCGGTTTTAAAGGCTTGGTGTGCCAAATATAAGCTTGAGGATGCATTAGCTATTTTAGAGGCGCAGCGCATTCCCTGTGGGCCTGTATACAACGCTGAAGATATGATGAACGACCGCCACTTTAATGAGCGAGGATTATTTGAGCAGGTAGAGATTAATGGTGAGCCACTAAAGATTCCTGCAATATTGCCTAAGCTTGAAGAAACTCCGGGAGGTACTGATTGGGCTGGGCCTGAATTGGGGGCCCATACGGATGAGGTATTGACGGGTCTAGGGCTGAATGCTGAGCAAATAACTAAGCTAAAGAAGAGCGGTGTTATTACAGATTATTAATGGCTGCGCCATTAATTGTTATTTCGTTTTAACAGCAGTGAATCTAAATCGTTTTCCATTAGCTTTTTTCTAGCCATACTGCTTTCGTTGCTGTTGCCAAAAGGTCCTGCCAAAACACGATGTAATTTGCTCCCTGACGAGGTTTTAAAGGCCTCAGTGAAAACGGGTAAATTCAGTAGCAAGAGTTTAATTCGCAAGCGCTCAGCATCGTCTTTATTTTTAAATGATCCCACTTGAAGTAAATAACTGGCATTGGTGTTTTTGCTGGGATTATTGTCAGCGCGAGGAATATTAATTTCTTCGCCTTTTAGTAAGTTGGGAAATTGGAAATCAGGTGCTGCTGGAGCTTCGACTTCGGTGCCATGATTATCAGAGCCAGATTTTGTATTTTCTGCTTTTAATAAATAGGGCAGTAATTGGCAGGCTATTATGCCGAGCACAAAACCTGAAAGAAAAACTGGAAAGCCACCACTGCGCTGTCCATTTTGACGCTTGGTAGCTGAGCTGGATTTCTTGTGATAATTTTGTGCCATAACTGCCTATACCTATTGTTAAACCGAATTGTAGGTGAAAAAGGCTGTAGTAAGCAAAGTAAACTGAACAGTTTATGGAATTTACTAGAGCTCCTGTGGATCTACATCAATAGACCAGCGAATTTTATTGGTTTTACTATTTATTTCTAACAGACTAGCAACCTGAGCAAGCAATGTTTGTAGGCTGGCTCTGGTGGTTGAGGTTATTTGAAGTATAAATCGGTAACGCCCTGAACGTTTTTCCATTAATGCAGGTAGCGGCCCCAGTAGTTCCAATTCTGATGTTGTATGCTGCTCACTAAGACGGCGCGCAAGGCTTAAAAATTCTATAGCTAACTGTGGGTTTGCTGATTCTGCGCGAATAACCGCAAGGGCTCTAAAAGGGGGCAGTAGGCCCAGCTGGCGATGATTAAGCAGTTTTTGGGCTAGTTGACGATAACCTTCGTTAAATAGTTGGTCCAATACTGGGTGCTCAGGTTGGTGGGTTTGCACAATAACCTGTCCGCTGAGTTTGCCACGACCGCTTCGACCTGCCACTTGGGTGAGTAACTGTCCCATTCGTTCATGGCTGCGAAAATCTGGACTCATTAGGCCGCTATCGGCATCCAAAATCACAACTAGGGTAACATTTTCAAAATGATGACCTTTGGCAAGTATCTGAGTGCCCACAAGAATACAGGGTTTGCCGCTGTCTGCAGTTGCAAAGAATGCCTCTAGCGCCCCTTTTTTTCTGGTACTGTCTCTATCAACTCGAATAACAGGGTAATCAGAAAAGCGTTGTTGAAGAAAATCTTCACTGCGCTCGGTTCCCTCGCCAGCTGCTATTAAATCTGAGCTTTTACAGCTAGGGCATTGATGCATTTGCCGTTGCTGATAATCACAGTGATGACAAATTAATCGACCGCGCGCTCGGTGGACTGTGAGTTTACAATCACAGCTTAGACATTGTGCGGTCCAGCCACATTGATGACAGAGTAGAGTAGGTGCAAAGCCGCGGCGATTGAGAAACACCAATACCTGTTGTTGCGCTTCAAGCGTCTTTTCAATGGCGGTTAATGTTGAATCTGCAATGCCGCATTGTATGGATTCAGTTTTTAAATCGATTAGTTTCCAATCAGGTGTTGTTGCGCTATTTACTCGTTTATCTAATGTTAGGTGCTGGTATCTGCCTTTATTGCAGTTGTTGAGCGACTCTAAAGAGGGAGTGGCAGAGCCCAAAATAACCGGAATATTTTCTCGTTGAGCACGAATAACGGCTAAATCTCGCGCTGAATATCGAAATCCATCCTGCTGTTTATAAGAAGGATCGTGTTCCTCATCTAATATAATTAAACCGAGCGCTTTAAATGGGGTAAAAATAGCTGATCTTGTGCCTAGAATGATCTTGGCTTGACCTGACTTGGCTTGCAACCATGCGTTTAAGCGCTGATTATCTGTCATGCCCGAGTGTATGGTAACCATGGGTACGTTAAAGCGATCGCGAAAGCGTTTTTCGGTTTGCGGGGTAAGGCTTATTTCGGGAATGAGTATCAGAGCCTGACGTTCATATCGCAGTGCTTGCTCAATAGCTTGAAGGTAAATTTCTGTTTTTCCACTGCCAGTTACCCCCTCTAATAAATAGCTATTAAAACTGTGCAAATCTATTGCATTCATAGCTACTTGTTGCTGGTTGTCTAGTTGTAAGCTCGGTTGTTTTAAGATTTCATCTGATGCGGCTGGCGGTGTTTTCTCTATAAGCACAGATTCAATCAAACCCTTCTCTTTTAGCTGGTTGCGGATAGTGCTGGAAAATAATGCAGTGATTTCAGATTCTGCTACACAGTCTGAATGTTGCTGAATAAAATCTATAAGGGCTTGCTGTTTTGGTGCTCGCTGAAGTACTTTGGCCTCTAAATTAGATCCCAGTTCAGTTAATTTCCAGTGGGGTATACAGGCGGGTATCGCAGGCTCTCCTTTGCGAAGAAGAGAGGGCAGTGTGGTAAATAGTGCTTCCCCCAGAGGGTGTTGGTAGTAATTAGCGGCCCAAATAAACAATTCAAATAAGGCTGAGGGTACAACAGGGGATGAATCGATAATATCGATAATATCTTTAAGTTTTTCTGGTGCTATTTCACTACCCTGATTATTAGTAGCAACAATTAACCCAACCAGGGTTCTACGACCAAATTCAACTTTGACACGCATGCCTGGCAACGGTGTTTGATCATCGATCTTTGAGCGTAGATGTTCAGGTAATTTATAGTCGAATGTTCGGCGCAGAGGGGATGGAACTGCGACTCGAACCGTTATTAGCCCATTTTGTGGCATATCTTAAAAGAATTCCTTTTGTATGAGGCTTATTATCTGATAGAATCCGCGCTCTTTTGGTAAAGCTTGCCGTGCCTTGCGAAGTACTAATGTTTTTAGCCTGTAAAGAGCTATAGCATAACAGGTTGAGGTGGCGGTTTGCAGATTGGAGTAAAAGATGAAAGCAGATATTCACCCAAGTTATAACGAAATGACAGCAACCTGTAGTTGCGGCAATGTAATTAAAGTAGGTTCAACACGCCCTGAGGGTATACATATTGATGTATGCTCATCTTGCCATCCGTTTTACACGGGTAAGCAGAAAGTTGCCGATACAGGCGGTCGTATTGATAGATTTAATAAGCGTTTTGGCGGTAGTAAGAAGTAATACACTTATTTCTTATCGTTGAGATTGCCACAAAATGCCGCGAGGGTTTCCTTGCGGCATTTCTGTATTTATTGAAAATTAAGTCGATCGACTATTTTATTGTGTTCCTTTCAGCGGTTACAATAGGCTAATTAAGTTGGTTCTTTTGGAGCACCTAGTGGGCGCAATCAGATCTTTTATTAAAATTATCCTTTTATTGGCCGTTGCTTTGGTGGGTGCTTTATTTGCGCTCCATAATAAGCAACTCCTAAGTGTCGATTTTGTTTATTTTAATGGCCCAGAAATTAGTCTAGGCTTGTGGTTAATACTATTTTTAATGTTTGGGGCACTGTTAGGTATTGTTTTTAGTAGCCTAATGGTCGGCACTTATCGCCGTAAACTCGGACGTTTTAAGCAAAGAGATGAATAATCTATGACGATATCAGAACCGCGCATTATCGTAGCCTTAGACTTTGATAATGCAGTATCAGCCTTGGCTCTTGCCGATCAGCTGAATCCAAACCAATGCCGACTTAAAGTAGGTAAAGAATTATTCGTAGCTGCTGGTCCACAGCTGGTTAAATCATTGATCGATCGCGGCTTTGATATATTTTTAGATTTAAAATTTCACGATATTCCTAATACAGTGGCCAAGGCTATTCTTGCGGCGGCTGATCTTGGGGTGTGGATGTCTAATGTGCATGCCTCTGGTGGAGGTCGAATGATGACTGTAGCTAAGCAGGCCATAGAGCAACATGGTGGCGATATGCTGCTTATTGCTGTTACTGTTCTAACCAGCATGGATGATAGTGATTTGCGTCAGATGGGCATTAATACTGTAGCGGGTGATCAGGTGATGGCATTGGCTAGGTTGACGCAAGAATCTGGACTTGATGGGGTAGTATGTTCTGCTCAAGAGGCATCTGCTTTAAAGCAGGAGCTAGGTCAGGACTTTAAGCTGGTTACTCCAGGTATCCGTTTAACGGATAGCGCCTCTGATGATCAACGACGTATTGTTTCGCCACATCAGGCAATTGAGCTGGGTAGTGATTATTTAGTTATTGGTCGGCCCATTACTCAAGCTGAAGATCCTATGCAAATGTTACAAAAGATAAACCTATCTCTTTAGCCCTCAATGCTAGATTAGATCTCACGGCTTTTGTTATACAAAAAAATTTTAAACAAACATAAAAAAACCGGCTCTTAATAGAGCCGGTTTTTTTGTTGTTACTAGGTTTAACTTTTATTGCTGAGCTGCTTGTTGTGCAGCTGTTTGATAAACCCGAACATAATCAACCAGCATTCCGCGCGGGAATTGAGTTGAGTTATCTGGAGCCTGAGGCCAATCGCCACCCACTGCAACGTTTAGAATCAGGAAGAAGTCTTGATTATATGTTTCGCCAACACAGGATAGACCTGATCCGCCAGCACAAGCCGCTCCAGAGTTAAGAGCAAGGTCTTTTCCAGAAACATACTCACCATCAACAAAGAATCTAATCTTGGTTTCATCCCACTCGATACTAAATACGTGGAATTGATTAGAGAAGGTTACACCTTCGTTGGTTTGATTGATGCGTCTTTCGCCCCAGCTGCTTTGGTTGTAATAAGATTCATTGTATGGCTGAGGTGCATTAGGACCTTCAGTGTTCCAGTAGGCATTGTGAACAATCATGCCTTCTTGAGGAACGCCATTTAACTCGCCACCGATGGTATCGAAGATATCAACCTCACCGGAGAATGGCCAGCCAATAGCATCAACATTAGAGCCTAGCATCCAGCCAGCAGACCAGAAACCTTTACCTTCGGCAACTACAGCACGAATATCTACACGACCATGTTTAAACTCAAATAGGTCCTGTGTAGTTAGCTTGGCTGATGAATAGAGTTCGTTGCCAGGAAGATCTGCGTCATCGCTTCTTTGAATATCAGCTTCAATTACTAGAAGATCATTTTCAACGCTTGCATTTTCAGGACTATAGTATTGAAGCTCAAAGTTACCGAAACCGCCGCCAGCATTGACTAGGTTCCACTTATTAGTGTCAACTTCAGTGCCATCAAACTCATCAGACCAGACAAGATCGTAGCCTGCATAGGTGGTTGGTGCGTCATAGCCGATAGAAGCATCTGCTTTGACCCATGGCTCGTATTCACGATCTGGTTGATCAGTACCTGTACAGGTAAATTCACACAACCATTTAATGTTATCCAAGCGGAAGGTAGCGTCTCTCATGCCGTCAGCAGCAATACTAAAGGTACTTACATTTTCCATAGACATGGAGTTGAGCCCATTGGTCATCAGTTGAGTGGCTGGAATAGCAATAGTCTGCCATTCGCCGACACCCACATTTTCGAGTTTTATAGGACCGCCTTGACAGGGATAAACACAGTCAGCTGAAACATTTACAGTAATACCTGCTTCTGACCAGATATCGAATTCGAGCTTACCATTGACTTCAGCGCCGCGAAGATCATTTGGTGTGCTTGTTTCAACAAAGAAGCCGGCCATTTGATCATTGTCTGCGTGTTCGACAAAAATTACATCACCTCTTTCTGCGTCATTTACTATACCAAAATCGAGGTTTGGACAAGCGGTTGCTCCAGGGCAAGCGCCCCAGCTGTTGCCTTGATCATATCCGTTAAGACCTGGTTGCCATGCTGCAGTAGTGCTTCCATTTTCAAAAATAACAACACTATCAGCATAGGAAGGTTCTACAACAACAGTAAGGGTTGCAGTGGTTTCATTGCCCGCTGCATCAGTAGCTGTGTATTCCACGCTGTAAGTGCCAAGGATGGCAGTGTTAACAGGATTTGTAATGTTTGTGACTTCAGACGTTACCTCGTCAAAAGCATCGTAAGCCGTAGCAGATGCTAGCTCAAAATTCCCGTTATAGGCTACAAGTACCGGATTCGATCCGGCAATGGTAATGACTGGCCCAGTTCTATCATCTACTGCGATAGTTCTTGAAGCATGCGAGACATTGCCGCTTGAATCTTCAGAGGTGTAAAGTGCACAAAAAGTTTTAACCTGAGAGGTGTCCACTTCAGAAACAGCAGTTACTGAAGAGTCATTACCTTCTGCTAAATCTTGACATGCAGATTCTGAGTCGCCAGTTACTTCATAATATGCAGTTGCAATAGTTTCAACTGCAGGCGTATTTGGATCTTGGTCCGCTAATTTATTAACGTCCCACACATCACGCGCCGTAGCGCCAGCATCGGCGTATGAATCGTTAATATCAAGCTCAACAATTTTTTCGCCGACAACAGACATTTCAGGACCAGTTTTATCGAAACGTCTTGGGTCGTTTGAGTCCGAGCCACCACAAGCTGTGATTAATACACTCGACATACCAATCAGTGCAAAATTGCTGATTGAGCCAGCGTTAAAAGTTTTTAGAATAGATTTCATGACCACCCTCTTAGGAAGTAACTTTACAATGTTATAGGAATTCTTTTTCCAGCCCCGAATTTACCCTTTTCGGCGCTATTTTGGCTAGCTTGGCGCGTTAGATTAGCCTTTTTTTGAGACAAGTAGAGAAAAAGCTAAATTAACCCAACCCTGTTTGCCAAAATGTAATGAAAAAAAGCCAGTAAATCATGGATTTTGACGGGTTTTATATCAACTTATAAAAGTCACAATATATCGCTTGTTTTTGCAATAAAAAAACTAGGCAGTCTCAGTCGAAGCGACATAATTATGCGGTCAAATGGCATAAAAATTTATGACCTATGGGGCTAAAAGTGCTTAACTAGATGGTCAGATTTCAACCCAATTTTTTAATGAGCCTGCAAAGCATTAACCGGCTGGTGTAAATCTTTTATAAAGGTGAAATACGATGACGTTAAATGCCCCAATTTTAATACTGTTAAGTGTATTTTTAGTAAGTTGCTCATCAGATGAGCAATCGCAACAGCTGGAGAAAAATGTAATGCAAAAACTGTCAGATGGCGCTTATCTGCTATCAAAGGTAACAATTACTGAAAAGGGTGAAACTTCCGTTTTACTCAGAGATCAAATCAAAATTTATACCAGAGGCAAATTTATGTTCGCCTTTGATAATGAATCTACGGGTGATATGGATGTGGGTGCTGGCAATGCCACATGGGTAAATGGCGTGATGATAGAAGAACCATTGGTTAATCATGATGGTCCGCTGTCTGACTTGAGTTTTGAGATCACCATTGAGCCTACAGAGGCGGGTTTCGATCAGGTCTTACATGGTATGACATATGATGATGGTCGGGTTCTGGATACAATGGTTGAAGTCTGGGATAGAGCGCCTGGTGAGCCAACCCCATTTGATGGTCTTTGGGCGCTAGAAGAGAGGCAGGCAGATAGTTCAGAGTTAACTGAGTTTGCCGAAACTAAGATGATTGGTGGCGGACATTTTATTATTCTGCAAAGTGCTCTTAATCAGGGTCAAAAAGTTCGAAATTTCGGCTTTGGAACTTTTGACCTTCAAGGCGAAGGAAGGGTAATCGAGACCGGTATGGTTGGATCATGGGATAATTACTCGGATCACTCAGCAGAGGTTGGTTTCAAGCTGATCGATGATAACCATATGACACAGTCGTTTAATCTAGGTGGGCAGTTAGTCACGCAAACCTATGTTCGTATGTAATACATATATAAGTCCCGTGCGGTAGGACGGTATCTGTTACATTATTTATACTTATTGCGCTAAAATCAGTAAAAATATACGTATATGCTGGTAAATGTGCCTATCATCTTTGATGTGGCTAAATATCTATCCTTAACTTTCTTCTGATAGCCCGAGGTGCAGTAGACAATGCGGTTGATAAATAAGCATCCCAAATACACTTTTATTAAAAATAATACCTACTATTTTACTAAAGCGATCCCAAGGGATTTGATACAACTATTTAAACCATCGCTGGATCAAGAGATAGCCTCTCCTCACCTGGGGTTAATATGATGGCGAAAATAAATTGGACAGCATATTCTGACCCCATTGATCCGCCTGGAAGAATTAATATATTCATTTTATAACTTCCAATACCCCAGCTTTCTTTTTAGCGATAGTGATCTAAAAATATTGATGGGGCGTTTTTTAGCCAGCTCAACGGGTTCTTCAATTAATTTATCAACGGCTTGTAAAATACGCTGTGATGCTCTGCCATCACTATAAGGGTGTAGTTTTTGTTTATATTCTTCTATTTGTTGCATCAGTTGAGCTGGTTTTGTTAATCCTGTTGCTATTGAGTCTGCGAGATTTGCGGGAGAATCAATATCAATTAAATAGTTGCCTGGATCAGTGTTTTTGAATGTCACTACAGGTTTATTTAAAAGTAAAAATTCGCCCACCATCGATGAAGTATCGGATAATAAAATATCTGCTCTTTGATGCAGTGGAAGACAAGAATCGATAGTCACGACTTCATAGTTGTCGGCTTTGATTTGGTGATACATTTCAATCCATTCCGGATTCATTTTCGGGTGAAATTTAACCAGCCAGTAGTGTTTTCCTGTTGCTACCAGTTTTTTGATTTCTGCAAAACACGCTATCGCGCTAGTCAGGTTCGGCGAAAAAGTGGGAGCATACAGTATAACCGGCAATTTGCTTGCTACAGAATATGCTCTTGTAGTAAATAAGGGATCTAATTTGCTCCAGCCAGTTTCGACCACATGAAAGTTTTGATGTATCTGCGCTAAGTGCTGAAATTTACTCGTCGTGATTTCGCCTTGAGTGCAGTATAAATCAAAGAAATCTCTGATTCTGAAGTGGCCTTTCTTTTTATATTCCAAACCATGAAATACTTGAACTTTGAGACCAGGAATAAAGTTTGGGACAACGTTGCCTGGAACAAACACCGCAAGAGGTGCGAAGTCGATAACAGCTTCTATGTTTGCTAACTGGGTTTCATTGTTTTCAAAGATTTTCAGGTTGACTTCATTGCCTTCAACAAACCAGGCACATTGATCACCCCTTGCCCAGATTGCTTGTTGCAACGGGCGCAGGATCTCAAAGGAATAATTCTGAGAAATGTAAAAGAGGTAATTAGCCATTAAAATCTTGCCGAGTTTTTTGTTAAAAACAAGAGGATTTTAAACTGGAAACTGTTAAAAAAGAAGGATAATCTGAAGATTGAAGCCCCCCCGGATCAATGGGGTCCGATTGGTACCAGAGGCCGGACTCGAGCTATTGGCTGAAGCGCCCTATATTGTTGACTTTGAAGAATCTATAGCCTAGTATTTGGCAGGAACTTTGGCAGGAATAGGTTAAA
>Ga0207964_1000088_pt1 | contig 33504 bp, 29 predicted proteins | sample Knorr_S23_td_250_FD_185608 | JGI IMG/M metagenome (GOLD analysis project Ga0207964, IMG submission 185608) | Marine microbial communities from Southern Atlantic Ocean transect - Knorr_S23_td_250_ad_251m_LV_A (SPAdes) (version 2) | ecosystem: Environmental > Aquatic > Marine > Oceanic | place...
GTTTCATATCCTTTGACTTTTCAAGTTGGTCAAAGGTCAAATCACTTTTTAAAAACTTATAGACCTCAGCAGCTAATATATTTGCTATTTCAACACGTTTATTTATAGGATGTGCATTGGGATAGATATCACAATTAATTTTAGTGCCGTTGTACAAGCGATATCTTTTGTTATTTGAATAGAATACAACATAGACCCTTTGTTTGGAATCTACGTTTACTTTGGGGTAAATTACCTTCATTTTGACAGACATTTGACAGATTAATAATTAATATGTCTATAAATCACTGTTTATAAGGGTGTTATTTGGTTAGAGCATCTGACTGTTAATCAGAGGGTCCTTGGTTCGAGCCCAAGAGGGGGAGCAAAAAAGCAAAAAAGCCTTTACAGAGATGTGAGGGCTTTTTTGCTTTTTTAGATTAAGTAACAATGATAAATTTTGTAACTTCATTTTTCAGTAAAATTTAAAATTGACATGTATAATGAATGAAAAAAAGATAGATTTTATAAAAAAAATAATTGAGAAAAAAATTCCAATTCACCATTTTTTAGGATTAAAATTAGAAAAAATCGGAAAAGGATTTGTTAGGGTGTCTGTCCCGTTCAGAAAAGAAGTTGTAGGCGATATTAGAAAAAACAGATGGCACGGAGGGATTATTGCCACCATTATGGATTCCGTTGGTGCCATTGCAGGAGGAACTCATTCTACCTCTTTAGAAGATAAATTAGCAACGATTGATTTGAGAATAGATTACCTAAGAGGAGCTGAAGCTTCATCAATCATTGTAGAGGGTAAGATTGTTAGGCTTGGAAATAGGATACTTGTTAGTAAAATGAAGGCATTTCAAAATGAAGAATTAATTGCTGAAGGTAAAGGGGTATACAATTTTGTAAAGTCAGAAAGTTAACAAAAAGTCAATTTTTGACTTTTTGCATTGTTTCAATATTAATAGAAGTATTTCTTAGATTTTTAGGCTAAAAAAAATTGAAGTTGTAAATTTGCGGCCTTATTGTATTTGTTTTATAGAGAAATATTAAAAACAGCACTTAATATTCGTTGCAAGTGCCTAGACATCGTAAAATAAATTATAATAAGTAGTTGTAAATAAGCAAATTGTATTTGTGGTTTTAAATATTGAATACAGTAATAAAAATAGATTTATACGAACTGTATGTGTGTACAGTAGTATTTTTGAAGATTAAGTAAAAAATTTAAGACAACCTTAAAGTATATAAAATGGCAAAGACACTGTTTGACAAAGTATGGGATTCACATGTGGTACGTAATATTAAGGACGGTCCGGATGTATTTTTTATTGATCGTCATTTCATTCATGAAGTAACAAGTCCAGTTGCTTTTCTTGGCTTGAAAACAAGAGGAATTGATGTGATATATCCAGAACGCACTTTTGCGACGGCAGATCATAATACCCCTACCATCAATCAACATTTACCTGTTAAAGATCCACTTTCTGCAAATCAACTAAAAGCTTTGGAAGAAAATTCTAAAGAATACGGTATCAGTCACTGGGGACTGGGTCATGAAAAAAATGGGATTGTACATGTAGTAGGACCTGAAAATGGGATTACTTTGCCAGGGGCAACTATTGTATGCGGTGATTCTCATACTTCTACCCATGGAGCTTTTGGAGCCATTGCTTTTGGTATTGGTACTTCAGAAGTTGAAATGGTTTTGTCGACCCAGTGTATCATGCAACCAAAACCTAAAAAAATGGTCATCAATGTAAATGGTCAATTAGGATTAGGGGTTACGCCTAAAGATGTTGCTTTGTACATTATTGCTAAGTTAACAACTTCAGGTGCTACAGGGTATTTTGTAGAATATGCTGGAGATGTATTTGAAAACATGACTATGGAGGGCCGAATGACCGTGTGTAACTTGAGTATTGAAATGGGTGCTCGTGGAGGAATGATTGCTCCAGATCAAAAAACATTCGACTACATTAAAGGTCGTTTACATACTCCTAAGGGTGCTGATTGGGATACTGCTATGGAGTATTGGAAAACCCTTAAAACAGATGAAGGTGCTGAATTTGATTTTGTATATGATTTTGATGCGGCAGATATTGAGCCTATGATTACCTACGGTACCAATCCAGGTATGGGAATAGGAATTTCTAAAGACATTCCTTCTGCTGAAGAAGTGGAAGGTGGGATTGCTACCTATCAAAAATCTTTGGGCTATATGGGTTTCAGTGAAAACGATGCCATGATTGGTAAAAAAGTAGATTACGTTTTTATCGGGTCCTGTACCAATGGACGGATTGAAGATTTTAGAGCCTTTGCCTCTATTGTAAAAGGCAGAAAAAAAGCAGCTCATATAACTGCGTGGTTGGTTCCAGGCTCTCATGTTGTTGAGGCAGCTATCAAAGAAGAAGGGCTCTTAGATATTTTTACAGCGGCAGGTTTTGTATTGCGAGAGCCAGGTTGTTCGGCTTGTTTAGCAATGAACGATGATAAAATACCTGCGGGTAAATACGCAGTGTCTACTTCGAATAGAAACTTTGAAGGAAGACAAGGGCCAGGGGCCAGAACCTTATTGGCAAGTCCGTTGGTTGCAGCCGCAGCTGCGGTAACAGGAGTCGTTACGGACCCAAGAGAATTGATGTAAATAACCTGAGTCTAAAAATTAAAGACGAAGGTCTTTTAGAGTATAACAATAGTAAATAAGATAAAAATGGCATACGATAAATTTAATATTTTAAAAAGTTCTGCATATCCATTGCCGATTGAGAATGTAGATACAGATCAAATCATTCCTGCTCGTTTCTTAAAAGCGATAGAGCGGAAAGGTTTTGGAGATAATTTATTTCGTGACTGGAGATACAATGCAGATGGCACACCCAAGGCAGATTTTGTATTAAATAATCCAAAATACAGTGGAAAAATACTGGTAGGAGGTAGAAATTTTGGTTCAGGATCATCTAGAGAACACGCTGCATGGGCGGTGTATGATTTTGGATTCAGATGTGTTATTTCTTCTTTTTTTGCAGATATTTTTAAAAATAACTGTTTAAATATCGGTGTTTTACCGGTACAGGTAAGTGCTGAATTTTCTGACAAAGTATTTGCAGCAATTCAGGCAGACGAAAATGCGGAAATTGAGGTAAATTTACCTGAACAAACAGTGACCATTTTAGCTACAGGAGAACAAGAAAGTTTTCAGATTAGTGGATACAAAAAGGAAAATCTGTTAAACGGTTTTGACGATATTGATTATTTACAAAATATAAAATCAGAAATACAGGAATTTGTTAAAACACGTCCTTTTTAGATAAAAATACGTAGCGAGTTCTAATTGTAAAGTTGTATGGTTAAAGACATAAATTTTCTATCTTTGACCGTTACAACTTTTGGTATTTTAACAGTTAGTTGATTTAGACTTATGAAGTTAAGGAAAATAGAAATCATGGATACCACACTACGAGACGGTGAGCAAACCTCTGGTGTATCTTTTTCTGTTTCTGAAAAATTGACGATTGCCAAACTTTTATTAGAAGAATTAAATGTAGATCGTATAGAAATAGCATCGGCTAGAGTTTCTGAGGGAGAATTGGAAGCGGTTCAAAAAATAACAGATTGGGCCAATGAGAATGGATATATTGATCAAGTAGAGGTTTTAACTTTTGTAGATGGAGGTCGTTCTATAAAGTGGATGGAAACAGCAGGGGCAAAAGTTCAAAATTTATTAACCAAAGGTTCTTTAAATCATTTGAGATATCAATTAAAGAAAAGTCCAGAAAAACATTTTTCTGAAATTTCACATTCTATTTCCTCAGCAAAAGAACAAGGTATTCGGACCAATGTATATTTAGAAGATTGGAGTAATGGTATGCGAAATTCACCAGCCTATGTATTTCAATTTTTAGATTTTTTAAAAACACAAGAAATAAGTCGGGTTTTATTGCCAGATACTTTGGGTGTTTTAACCCCGGATGAGTCTTTTGAGTTTGTAAGTAAATTAAGAGCAGCTTATCCAAAAATGCACTTTGATTTTCACGCACATAATGATTACGACTTGAGCGTTGCCAACGCAATGCAAGCGCTTAAGGCGGGTGCTGATGGTTTACATTTAACAGTAAATGGTATGGGTGAAAGAGCAGGGAATGCACCCATGGCCAGTGTGGTGGCTGTTATTAATGATTTTATACCAGAAATAGAAATAAGTATCAAGGAATCTTCTTTACACAAAGTAAGTAAGTTGGTAGAAAATTTTTCTGGGTTTAGAATTCCAGTAAACAAACCTGTTGTAGGGGCGAATGCCTTTACACAGACTGCCGGAATTCACGCAGACGGAGACAATAAGAAAAATTTATATTTTAATAATCTTTTGCCTGAACGTTTTGGAAGAAAACGAAAATATGCATTGGGTAAAACCTCTGGAAAGGCCAATATTCAAAAAAATCTTCAAGATTTGGGTTTGCAATTGAATGATGAAGATTTAATCAAAGTTACCCAACGGATTATTGAGTTAGGAGACAAAAAGGAATTGGTAACCCAAGAAGATTTACCTTATATCATTTCAGATGTATTGGACAGCAGTTCTTACGAAGAGAAAGTATTTGTAGAAAGTTATGTCTTAACGCATGCGAAAGGATCACAACCTACTTCAACGCTCGCTGTTCGAATTAACGGAAAGCTATTTAAATCAGAAGCTAGTGGAGATGGTCAGTTTGATGCTTTTATGAATGCTTTACGGAAAGTATATGCAGAGAACAAAGGCAAAACAATTCCAACTTTAATTGATTATGCTGTAAGAATTCCTCCAGGGTCTAATTCAGATGCTTTGTGTGAAACGATTATCACGTGGAAAAACAAGGAAAGAGAATTTATAACTAGAGGTCTAGATTCGGACCAAACAGTTTCTGCAATCAAGGCGACTCAGAAAATGTTGAACATTATAGAAATGTAATTATTTTGTGGGTAAAAAATTTATCTCAAGATTTATAAATAGAAGTAAGATTAAATATTAAAAATAGTTGTGCCATATAAAACTAGGTGACAACTCCATTATTAAAAAAAGAAAAAATGAAATATAACATTGCCCTTTTAGCTGGAGACGGTATAGGACCAGAAGTTGTAGAACAAGCCGTTAAAGTATCTGATGCAGTTGCTAAGAAATTTGGACATGAAATTACTTGGAACCCAGCCTTGACAGGTGCGGCTGCCATTGATGCGGTAGGGGTGCCTTATCCAGATGAGACCCACGATATTTGTAAAAGTTCAGATGCAGTGCTGTTTGGTGCCATTGGTCATCCGCGTTTTGACAATGATCCTTCTGCCAAAGTGCGTCCTGAACAAGGTTTGTTGGAAATGCGTAAAAAATTAGGTTTATTTGCCAATGTACGCCCTACCTTTACTTTTCCTTCTTTAATTGATAAGTCGCCTTTAAAAAAGGACCGTATTAAAGGAACTGATTTGGTGTTTTTAAGAGAGTTGACCGGAGGAATTTACTTTGGTGAAAAAGGAAGAAGAAACGGAGGAGAAACTGCTTTTGATAATTGTGTGTATACGAGAGAAGAAGTACAACGTTTAGCAAAGAAAGGTTTTGAATTGGCGATGACACGTTCTAAGAAATTGTGTTGTGTAGATAAAGCAAATGTCTTAGAAACATCTCGTTTGTGGAGAGAAACGGTACAAGCAATGGAAAAAGATTATCCAGAAGTTGAAGTTTCATACGAGTTTGTAGATGCGGTTGCGATGCGTTTGGTACAGTGGCCAAATTCATATGATGTCTTGATTACAGAAAACTTATTTGGAGATATCTTAACAGATGAGGCTTCTGTTATTTCAGGATCTATGGGTTTAATGCCTTCTGCTTCTATGGGAGCGGATATTTCTCTTTTTGAGCCGATTCACGGTTCGTATCCACAAGCAACGGGTTTAAATATAGCCAATCCATTAGCAACGGTTCTCTCTGCTGCCATGATGTTTGAAACAGCATTTGGATTAGTAGAAGAAGGTGCTGCTATTAGAGCAGTTGTCAATAAATCATTAGCAGAAGGGATTGTAACTGAAGATTTAGCTGATGGAGAAAAAGCTTATGGAACCAATGAGGTAGGAGATTGGTTGGCTAAAAATATATAAGTAATTGATATTATAAAAAAAGTCCTACAAATTTGTAGGACTTTTTTTATTCTAAGTTTAAAAATTGTTTTTTTATTTAGCGTCTAATAACTCAAAAAATTGATCCAATTTTGGCATGATGATAATTTTTGTTCTTCTATTTTTTGCCATATTTTCAGGACTGTCATTTTCAACGAGTGGAACATAAGAACTTCTACCAGCAGCAATCAACCTTTCAGGAGCTACTTCGTATTCGTTTTGTAATACACGAACGATCGAGGTGGCGCGCTTTACAGATAAATCCCAATTATCATTTAAATTTTCTTTTTCTATTAATATTTTAGAATCTGTATGACCTTCTACGATTACATCCATTTCTGGCTGTTCGTTGATTACTTCGGCAACTTTCTTTAAGATACTAGAAGCTCTACTAGAAATTTCATAAGATCCGCTTTTGAATAATAATTTGTCTGCGATAGAGATATATACCACTGTTTTTTCAATCGTTACTTGAATATCATCATCGTTTAGTCCGTTGTTGAGGACTTTCTTTAAGTTAAAGGCAACTGCTAGGTTAATGGAATCTCTTTTTGAGTTTACAGATTGAATATGTTGTATATATTCATCTTTTTTACTCAATTGGCTCAAGGTCTCTTTTACATTTTCTGAAGCAGATTTTGAGAGAACAGTTAAGTTGTCAATAAATTCTAAGGTCTTTTCATTCCCTTTTAAAAGGTATTTGATTTTGTCTTTTAGAGAAAGTACTTTGGTTTTCTCTTTGTCCAATTCATTCGCTGTCTTTGATAGGGATGATTGCGTGCTTTCTAATTCTTGTTCTGTTTTTGAATGTGCGTTTTGTAGTGCTGTAAATTGTTTCTTGGAAACACAAGAAGAAAGAAGAATAGCTACTACGGAAAATAGTCCAATAAGTTTTTTCATGATGGAGATAAATGATTTAATTTAGCGCAAATATATTAAATAAATTAAGACAAGGATTCTAAAATCAGTGTTTTACAATGTTAAAATAGCTTATTTAAAAATGTTAAAATTTAATACATTTCAGGGTTTATTATTACTGTTATTATTTTTTTGTATTTCTTGTACAAAAACTAAGCCAAAACAATATCATTTAGAAGGAAATGTTTTTGGGACACATTTTTCCATTCATTATACAGATAGTAAACGGCGAAATTTTGAAAGAAAATTTGATAGTTTGTTTCACTTGTTAAATAAATCGATGTCTACCTATTTACCAACTTCTGATATTTCGAGGATAAATAAAGGGGATAGTACTGTGGTTGTCGATGCATTGTTTACAGAGGTGTTTTATAAGGCAGATCAAATTTTTAAAGAGACAGTAGGGGTTTTTGATCCCACGATAGGGGTGTTGGTAAACGCTTGGGGTTTTGGTCCTGAGGACGTAGAAGAAATACCAGACTCCTTAGAAATAAAACACTTATTGGGCTATGTCGGTTTTGATAAGGTTCAACTTGTAAAGGGGAAAATTAGCAAAAAACATCCTCAAACTTATTTTGATTTTAATGCCATTGCCAAAGGTTATGGTGTTGATTTGGTGGGTCGGTTTTTAGAGCAACAACAAATTACTAACTATTTGGTTGAAATTGGAGGTGAGCTTAGAGCAAGGGGATTAAACGCTAAAGAAGGTGTATGGAAAATTGGAATCGAAAGACCTCATTTTGACCATTCAAGGTCGATTCAAAAAATAGTTTTTTTAAAGAACGAGTCTATGGCGACTTCGGGAAATTACAGAAAATTTAAAATAGATGTAGATACCGGAGAAAAATACGTTCATACTATAGATACAAAGACAGGGTATACGGCAAAAAGAGATTTATTAAGTGCTACCGTAATTGCCCCTTTAGATTGTGCAAATGTAGATGGGTATGCGACTGCTTTTATGGCGATGGGTTTTGACAAAACAAAAGAATTTTTGACAAAACACCCTAATTTAAAGGCTTTTTTAATTTATGCTGATGATAGCGGAGAATTAAAAGAATTCTTTACGGCTAATTTTTAAAGTGTAGGATAAGGTTGTCTTTTGTGGTAAAAAAATCCTAAAAAAAGTAGTATATTACAATTGCTTTTCAAATAAAATTATATTCTTACGAAAAAGTTTCTTATGAAAAAGGTTTTTTTTCTGTTGTTATTTATTAGTGCGTCTCTCTATAGTCAATCCAATTTTGAAATAGCAAATGTTTACTTGGTTAAAACTGAAGAGCAGTTGAATAAAAAAGATTTGGATCAGGCTATTCGTTATTTTGAAAAAGTGAAAACACTGTTAGGAGAGAAAACTACTGTAAAAGTAGAAGAAATGGGTGTTTTTCTTTATTTTCAATTGAAAGATTATGAAAAGGCTAAAAATCATGCGAAGTCATATTTTTCTAAGGTCTCTGATAAAGAAAAAGAAACAGAACGTTATCAAGAGGTGTTGTTTTTGTATGTAGAAATAGAGGAATTGATTGAAAAGCAAAATCAAATTGATTTAGCCAATGCTAAAAAAAGACTTTTGGCAGAAAAAGAAGAAAAAAGATTGGATTCTTTGAAAGAGGTATGGAAAGATAAAGCCTTAAGTTTAGCGATTCAAGCGGATACGATTCTAAGTTTTGATAAAGAAGGTGTTGCGGTTTTTATGAACGGGGGTAAATATGGAATTTTGGATGACAGCGGTAATCAATTGGTTGCTGCAAATTATTCTGAAACACGAAAGTTTGATCTATATACGGTTATGTTAGAAGGAGTTAAAGGCAAACCTACAAGAATTGAAGTTTTTAACTCTAGAACAAAAGAAAAAAAGACATTGCCTCCGGTAAGTGAGTTTAATGCGTTGTCCACTCATTACGGAGTAGTTATGCAGCCTAGATATAATAATATTTTAATATGTTATCCTAACAATTCAAACAGGGTGGCAGTATATGATTTGATAACGAATACAGCTAAACCTTCATTAAATTTAAGTCGGTTTTTTGAATATTGGAAAAAATTAAAAGTAATTAGGAAATTCAATAAAAAAAATCAAATTAAAATAAATAAAAACTATTATAATTTTGGTGGTAATTTAAATGGGTTCTTAGCTTTTTATAATGCTACTAGTGAATTGTATGGTTTTATTTCTGTGGAAGGTAAAATTATTAAACCTACACAGTATAGCAATGTGGGGACGTTTTGCAATGGTTTTGCAGAGGCGGTTAAACCAAACGGAGAAAGGGTTTGGATAAATGAGCAAGTTCAAGAAATAAGACCGTTGTTAGATAAAAGTGGTTTGTATGAAGGGACCACGACAATAAATAAAGTAGGTGATTTTCTGTATCAATTTAAAAATGCTGATAATCAGATTATTAAAGGAGAAGAGTTGTTAGAAGAAATGGAAACGTTTATAAAAGAAAACAAATAATTTTTAGGAACTATTTTTTACAAATAGGTAAAATCTCGTCAGCACTTAATCTGTATCTTTCTATTTGATCCGTTGTAGCGATGGCATTGCATTTGACCTCTTCGACTGTAAACCCAACGGCTCTTAGTTTGTCAAAATAATCTTTACCATAAATCCTTACATGGTCGTATTGACCAAAGTGTTTTTTTCGGTCATTAGGATTTGTAATGCTTTTGTCTTCGTAAGTTTTATCTCTATTCAAATCTTGTGGAATTTGAAAAATCCCAAACCCACCCTTTTTTAGGACCCGATACAATTCTTCCATTGCTTTTTTATCATCTTCAACATGTTCTAATACATGGTTGCAAAACACCACATCATAGGCCTCGTTTTTAAAAGGAAGATTGCATATGTCTGCTTTTACATCTGCTAGTGGAGAGAATAGATCGGTAGTTAAATATTCTAAATTGGCTTGAGATTTGAAGCGTTTGTGAAAACATTGTTCTGGTGCTACATGAAGTACTTTTAAGGGTTTGGAAAAAAAAGGGGTTTTTGTTTTTAAGTACAACCATAACAACCGATGTCTTTCCAAGGAAAGTGTGCTAGGAGCTAAGACGTTTTCTCGCTGATCCTCATAACCATAAGGTAAAAACTTTCGAAAGTGTTTTCCGTCAATGGGGTCCGTATAACGATTTCCCTTTAAGTATAAACAAAGTAGCGGGCGTATCCAGTAACTCGCCTTGATTAACCAGGGTCTTGGAATGGTATTAAGGACAAGTTTAAAAATAGACATAGGCTAGTTTTTGAATTCATCTTCTTCAGAAGTTACAATCCCTAATGCTTCATTTATGTATGTAAAGGTCGATAGTAATTCTGGTTTCCCATTTACTAAGGCAATATTGTGTTCAAAATGGGCAGAGGGTTTTCCGTCTTTGGTCAAAATAGTCCATCCGTCATTTAATTGGTTGATATTTTTGGTTCCCATATTAATCATGGGCTCAATAGCAACAACCATCCCTTCTATAAATTTTTTCCCCCTTCCTCGTTTGCCGTAATTTGGCATTTCAGGATCTTCGTGCATGACACGGCCCAATCCGTGTCCTACCAACTCTCTTACGACACCATATCCGTGGTCTTCTGCGTATTTTTGAATGGCATAACCTACATCACCTACGCGATTGCCTATTTTAAATTCTCGAATACCTTCGTATAAACACTGTTTGGTTACAGCTAATAGTTTTTGGGTTTCAGGCACAACTTCTCCTACTTCAAAAGTATAGGCATGATCTCCGTAAAACCCATTTTTTAAAGCGCCACAATCAATGGAAATGATGTCTCCATTTTTTAGGGGCTTGTCGTTAGGAATTCCATGAACCACTTGAGAATTTGGACTCATACACAAAGTGTTAGGAAAGTCATATAGTCCTAAAAACCCGGGAATGGCTCCATGATCTCTAATAAATTCTTCAGAAAGTTTATCTAAATACAAGGTGCTTATACCTGGCTTTATTTCTTTAGCCAGCATGCCCAAGGTTTTAGATACAATGAGGGCGCTTTCACGCATCAGTTCAATTTCCTCTAAATTTTTAACAATGATCATATAGGGTTTTTGTTTTACAACAAACTGTGCTGTGTCATCTCTTTAGGTTGTTCAATACCCATCAGCGCCAAGATGGTTGGAGCAACGTCTCCTAAAATACCATCTTGTATGTTTGTTAACTCTTTGTCTATAAGAATCATTGGCACTGGGTTGGTCGTATGTGCGGTATGCGGCGAACCATCTGGGTTCATCATGGTTTCACAGTTTCCGTGATCAGCAATTAACAAGGTAGCATATCCGTTGGCCAATCCTGTTTCAATGACTTCTTTGGCACAGGCATCTACCGCTTCACAGGCTTTGATTGCAGCATCCATTATTCCAGTATGTCCAACCATGTCTCCGTTGGCAAAGTTTAAGCATACAAAATCTGTAGTTCCTTTTTTTAAGTCAGAGCATAAGGCTTCTTTTAATTCATAAGCACTCATTTCAGGTTTTAAATCATAGGTAGCTACTTTAGGAGAGTTTCGTAAAATACGAGATTCTCCTTTAAAAGGTTTTTCTTGTCCTCCGGAGAAGAAAAAGGTAACATGAGGGTATTTTTCAGTTTCTGCAATACGAATTTGTTTTTTACCAGCATTTGACAATACCTCACCAAGGGTGTTTTTAATATTGTCGTTGTTGTAAATGACATTTATTTTTTTAAATGACTCATCGTACAATGTCATGGTAGTAAAGTACAAGTTTAATTTTTTCATGCCCTGCTCCGGAAAATCTTTCTGAGATAAGGCCGCAGTCAATTCTCTTCCTCGATCAGTACGATAGTTAAAAAAGATAACCACATCGTCTTCTTTGATCTGTGTTTTTGGATTTCCTTCTGCATCAGTAATAATAATCGGCTTTATAAATTCATCAGTAATACCGGCTTCATAATTGGTTTTTAAAGAACCAATGGCACCTGTTGATTTTGTTCCTTCTGCATTTATTAAAGCACCATATGCTAGTTTTATGCGCTCCCAACGATTATCTCTGTCCATTGCGTAATAACGGCCAGTTATAGAGGCCAATTGACCAGTGGTTTCAGCCATGTAATTTTCAATATCGTTTATAAAATAGCTTCCAGATTTCGGATCACAATCACGACCATCTGTAAATGCATGTAAGAATACATTAGGTACTTTGTTTTCGTGAGCAACAGTTAATAATCCTTTTAAATGGTCTATATGTGAGTGGATTCCTCCATTAGAAACCAAACCTAATAAATGAACATTTTTGTTGTTTTTTTTAGCGTAGTTAAAAGTATCTTGTAAGACTTTTTCTTTTTCCAAAGTTTTTTCTTTTACAGCTTTGTTGATACGTGCTAAGTTTTGATATACAATTCTCCCTGCTCCAAGGTTCATATGCCCTACTTCAGAATTTCCCATTTGCCCTTCTGGTAAGCCTACGTGTTCTCCATCGGTACGTAAGGTAGCGTGTGGATATTTATTATAAAGTGCATCTATATAAGATGTTTTTGCGTTGAAAACAGCAGAAACTTTAGGGTCTTGTGTAACACCCCAGCCGTCTAAAATCATCAGGATAACCTTCTTGTTCATTTAATAAAAATTTGATTTTGCAAAGATAAATATTTACAACATATGATTTGAAATTTCATAGGTAAAGATTTAATCAATGCTAATAAGGGTTATTAAATATTTTTTTTGATAAATTATAAGTAATTTTGTCAAAACCAATGTTTATAAATCAATGCCAACATTTGATAACAAAAAAATACAGGAATATTTGAATAATGGGGCAATCGTTTTGGATGTCAGAACCGATGCAGAGTATCAAGAAGGACATGTAGAAGGATCTGAACATATTATATTAGATAGAATACCAGGGAATATCACCAAGATAAAAGATTTTGATAAACCTATTATCGCCGTTTGTAGAAGCGGGGCCAGAAGTGGCCAGGCAACTGATTTTTTAAGTGCGAAAGGCATTGACATTATAAATGGGGGTCCTTGGCAAAATGTAGCTCAGTACCTTTAAATTTTTTCTAAAATTTAAGTGTCTGAAATTGTAAGGGAAGCGATGGTTCCTTCATTGTTGCGGACATTAAAAACAGTACCATCTTCAAAAATTAAATATTGACCTTTTATCCCTTTTAGAACCCCGATGTAATTTTGCGATTTTGCAAGGTGTAAACTTTTTACTTTTTGGGGATATTGTAGCACAGGATAGTTAAAATCAATCACTTCAGTATTGTTTTCTAAAAAATAAGGTGCTACTTCTTTAGGAAGATAATTTTTTATTTCTTTCTTTTTTTCCAAGATATTTGCTGTTGTGAGTTCATTTTTTAGCATTTTTTGCCAACTCGTCTTGTCTGTTACATAGTTTTTTAGGGCAACTTCTGCAATCCCAGCTAAATACCTATTAGGAACTTCTAAAATAGCAATTGCCTTACTTGCTCCTTGATCAATCCATCTTGTTGGAACCTGTGTTTTTCGAGTTACCCCAACTTTTATATCGCTAGAAAGTGCCAGATATACGATATGAGCCTGTAGTTGTACGGATTTTTCGTATTCTAAATTACGGTCTTCTATGCCTAAATGAGCTTTGCTTAATTCTGGTTTCATGACCCAGTCCCCAGCCTGAGCTTCATTGTAGAAGCAATCATAACAAAATCCTTGTCTAAAAATTTTCTTTTCTTTTCCACAGTACATACATTGGTGTTTTTCAAACTGAAGTGCCATCTTCTTGTTTAAAAATTGATTGAGGTTAAGAAAGTCATTTTCCATTTCTAGGTAATACTGAATCTTTTCTTTAGTATGTTCAGCACTCATTTTTTTTAGTAAAACGCCCTGGTATTTCATAAATTTAAGATATAAATCTAATTAAAAGTTTCATCAAACGGCAAACTAAATAATATCTTTATATATATTTATAGAGAATAATTATTAAATTTAGCACCATAAAGATAAGATTGCCTTAAGGATTTGCCAAATATATATAAATTGAAAGCTTAGATATTGAGGTTCGTCTTTTTATTTATAAGAATTTTTTTACAAGATTAATTTTATAGTTTGAGGATCAAATTTATTTTACGATAGGTAATCGATTTAAAAAAACGTGAGCTATGATATTTTCATTTGTTAATTCCATTTTTTCTTGGGTTTTAAAAAAACGGAAACATCAATTAGACTTGTTTTTAAAACATCCTATAAAGGTTCAACACGAGCTTCTTTTAAAGCTTCTAAAAACGGCTCAAGACACAGAAATAGGTCGTAAATACAGCTTTAGAAATATTGAAAATTACGCAGATTTCTCAAAAATAGTTCCCATTCAAAAATACGAAAGTATCGAGTTTATGATTGATAGCGCACGAAAGAGGAATCAAAATATTTTTTGGCCCTCTGAAATAAAGTGGTTTGCAAAATCGAGTGGAACTACAAATGCTAAGAGTAAATTTATTCCGGTTAGTGATGAGGCTATTGAGGATTGTCATTTTAAAGGAGGAAAGGATATGTTATGTTTGTTTTTTAATAATAACCCCTCTTCAAAATTGCTTACAGGTAAAAGTTTACGCTTAGGAGGGAGTAGTGTTATTTACGAAGATAACAACACGTATTTTGGAGATCTTTCTGCAATTATGATTGAAAACATGCCTTTTTGGGCTGATTTTAGCAGCGCTCCCAAACAAAAAACTGCTTTGATGAGTGAGTGGGAAATGAAAATGGAGGCGATTGTACAAGAGACCATTCATAAAGATATTACGAGTTTGGTAGGGGTTCCTTCATGGATGTTGGTGCTATTGCACAAGGTGTTGGAGACCACTGGAAAGGAGAATATTTTAGAAGTTTGGCCAAATTTAGAAGCCTATTTTCACGGTGGGGTTAATTTTGCTCCTTATAGAAAGCAGTACGAAAAATTGATTCCAAGTGATCATTTTAAATATTATGAGGTTTATAATGCTTCGGAAGGATTCTTCGCCATTCAAGATCAAAATAATTCAGATGAACTGTTATTGATGTTAGATTATGGAATTTTTTATGAATTTATTCCAATGCGTGATTACTGCGGAGAAGATTCTTTAGCGGTTCCTATTGAAGAAGTAGTATTAGATACGAATTATGCAATGGTAATTACTACAAATTCTGGGCTTTGGAGGTATTTGATAGGTGATACGGTAAAATTTACTTGTTTAGGCCCTTATAGAATAAAAGTGACAGGACGAACCAAGAATTTTATCAATGCGTTTGGAGAAGAATTGATTATAGAAAATACAGAAGAGGCTTTAAAAATAGCTTGTGAAAAAAGCACTGCAGAAATTGTGGATTATACGGTAGCTCCTATTTTCATGAAAGGCAGTAATAAGGGGTCTCATCAGTGGCTTATTGAATTTAAAAGAGAGCCCAGTTGTTTTAAAGTATTTTCAACATCTCTGGATAAGGCTTTACAAGAGGTTAATTCAGATTACGAGGCAAAACGCTATAAAGACATGACTTTGTTGTTTCCTAAAATTTATATTTCTCGAAAGGGTCTTTTTTACGATTGGTTAAAAGAAAAAGAAAAATTAGGAGGACAGCATAAAATACCACGTCTATCTAATGACAGAATATTTGTAGAAGAATTATTGTCGTTAGATATTAATAATGATAGTATTATTGCTTGTTAGCGCGCGCTTTTGAAATATTTGTCAAAGCGAAAAATTATTTTTTTCGTTCTACCACGTAATTAATCATGGTTTTTAAAGAGGTTTTGTGTGGAGATTCGGGGTAGCTTTCTAAAATAGACAAAGCTTTAGACTGGTAATCTTTCATCTTTTTAATAGTGTATTCAATTCCTCCATTTTCCTTTACAAACTGAATTACTTCTTTGACGCGTTTTTTATTTTTGTGGTGTTTTTTAATGGAGTTAATGAGCCATTTTTTATCTTTTTCTGAACAGGTGTTTAAGGTGTGAATTAAAGGCAAAGTCATTTTCTGTTCTTTGATGTCTATTCCTGTCGGTTTTCCAATTTTATGGTCTGTATAATCAAACAAATCATCTTTAATTTGAAAGGCAATACCAATCAATTCTCCAAAACGATACATCTTGTCAATTTCTTCTTGTTTGCTTCCAACAGAGGCTGCTCCAATAGCACAACATGCCGCTATTAAAGTAGCCGTTTTTTGTCGTATAATTTCAAAATATACGATTTCAGTAATGTCTAAACGTCGCGCTTTTTCTATTTGTAACAATTCGCCTTCACTCATTTCTCGAACGGCTATAGAAATTAATTTTAAAATATCAAAGTCGTTGTTGTCTATGCAGAGTAGTAATCCTTTAGATAGTAAAAAATCACCAACTAACACAGCAATTTTGTTTTTCCAAAGAGCATTGATAGAGAAAAATCCACGTCTTTGATTGCTGTCATCTACGACATCGTCGTGAACTAATGTTGCTGTGTGGATTAATTCAATGATAGATGCTCCCCTGTAGCTACGATCGTCAATATTTCTTTCAGAAACCATTTTGGCAACTAAAAAAACAAACATAGGACGCATTTGTTTTCCTTTTCTTCGAATGATGTAATAGCTAATTCTGTTTAACAGAGGAACTTTACTAGACATGGCTTCTTTGAACTTAGTTTCAAAGAGTTCCATCTCTTTAGTAATGGGAGATTTTATTTGTTCTACTACCTTCATTGATGAAAGGGGTCTAAAATTAAAGGAGATAAAATATGGTTAAAAACAATGTAAACATAAAACATTATCTGTAAAAACCCCTATAATTTTCTGCTTTTATTTGCTAATTGACCACAAGCAGCATCAATATCTTTTCCTCTACTTTTTCTTACATTTACTACAATATTATTTTTTTCTAAGGCGTGAACGTAGTCTAAAATTGTTTTTGCACTAGCTTGTTGAAATAAGCCTTCGTCTATAGGGTTGTACTCAATAATATTTACTTTAGAGGGGATGTATTTACAGAATTTCACCAATGCTTTAATGGCTTCTGTATTGTCGTTAATTCCTTCCCAAACGATATATTCATAAGTAACAGCTCTTTGCGTTTTTTCATACCAATATTCCAAAGATTCTCTTAGATCTGCTAGTGGAAAATTCATATTAAAAGGCATAATTTGGGTTCGCACTTCATCAATTGCTGAATGTAAAGAAATAGCTAAATTGAACTTTACGCCATCATCCGCTAATTTTTTAATCATCTTTGGGATTCCAGAAGTCGAAACCGTAATACGTCTAGGAGATATTCCTAAACCTTCTGAAGAGGTTATTTTTTCAATAGATGACAATACATTTTTATAGTTCATAAGAGGTTCTCCCATGCCCATAAAAACGATGTTTGATAATTTTCGATTGTGATAATGTAAACTTTCTTGGTTAATAGCAGCTACTTGGTCGTATATTTCATCGGCATTTAGGTTTCGCATACGTTTTAACTGAGCAGTTGCACAGAATTTACAATCCAAGCTACATCCAACTTGACTTGAGACACATGCCGTTGTTCGGGTTTCAGTAGGAATTAAAACAGATTCGACAATTAAATTGTCGTGTAGTTTTACTGCGTTTTTGATCGTGCCATCATTACTTCGCTGCATTGAATCTACTTTGATATGGTTGATGACAAAGTTTTTTTCTAGCATTTCCCGAGTCTTTAATGAAAGATCGGTCATGTCTTTAAAAGAATGTGTTGATTTGTTCCAGAGCCATTTGTACACTTGGTTTCCTCGATATGCTTTTTCTCCATTTTCTTCGAAAAAACATCTTAGTGCTTCTTTAGATAAGGCTCGTATGTCTTTTTTTTCTGAAATCATTAGATGCACAATTGAAAGTGATTTTGATGCATGCCAATGTCAATTAAATTTAGAGAATTAACATCGCATCTCCATAAGAGTAGAATTTGTATTTTTCTTTTACTGCTTCTTTATAGGCCTTCATTAAAAAATCATAGCCTGCAAAAGCGGCTGTCATCATCATTAAAGTTGATTTGGGCATGTGAAAGTTTGTGATCATTGCGTTAGCAATGCTAAATTCATGGGAAGGAAAGATAAATTTGTTTGTCCATCCATCAAAAGGGTTTAGTCTTGCGTTTGAAGACACGGAAGATTCAATTGCTCTCATAGCAGTTGTTCCTACTGCACAAACTTTTCTTTTAGAATCAATCGTTTTGTTCACCTTGTCAGCGGTCGATTTTGGAATTAGGATTCGTTCGGAGTCCATTTTGTGTTTAGATAAATCTTCAACTTCTACGGGGCTAAAGGTGCCAAGCCCTACGTGTAGGGTCAAGGACTTAAAGTCGACTCCTTTAATTTCTAAGCGTTTTATTAGATGTTTAGAAAAATGCATCCCAGCTGTTGGAGCAGCAACAGCTCCTTCATTTTTTGCATAGATGGTTTGATAGCGCTCTGCATCCATTTCTTCAACATCTCTACGAATGTATTTTGGAATGGGAGTTTCACCCAAGGAAGTTAATCTTTGTCTAAATTCTTCGTAAGAACCATCAAATAAGAAACGCAATGTACGTCCTCTAGAGGTCGTATTATCAATTACTTCAGCAACCAAGCTTTCGTCTTCTCCAAAAAATAATTTGTTTCCAATTCTAATTTTACGAGCGGGATCTACCAAAACATCCCAAAGTCTATTTTCCGCATTTAGTTCTCTTAGCAAGAAAACCTCAATTCTAGCGCCTGTTTTTTCTTTGTTTCCATATAAGCGAGCGGGAAAGACTTTTGTGTCATTTACCAACATTAAGTCACCATCATCAAAATAGTTAACCAAGTCTTTAAACAATTTGTGCTCAATGGTTTGTTCTTTTCTATTTAACACCATCAGACGTGATTCGTCACGGTTTTCTGCGGGGTATTCTGCTAATAATTCTTCAGGTAATTCAAAGTTAAATGCGGATAATTTCATTTGATTGTTTTTGTGAAATGAGGGCAAATATACAACATCGAGATAGGGCTTGTCAAGTGTTTAAAGGTTTATTTTTTTTGAGAGATTAGTTAGGTGTGTTGGATGGTTTAAAAAGCAATTTTGAAAGTGTTCAGTTATTGAAAATTAGAAAAATCTCTCCAAAATGTAGGGTATGATTTTGAAACCACATCAGATTCTTCTATTAGGATATTTGTCTTTAACAACAGGGGAGCAAAAGCCATAGCCATTCTATGATCTTGATAAGTTGAGATGGGAACTTCTGGAATTATTTCTTTTGACGCTTTTAAGTGTAAACTTTGATCGCTTACAGAAATGTCTGCTCCCAGCTTAGTTAACTCTTGTTTTAATGCAATTAAACGATCCGTTTCTTTAATTTTTAAAGTGTGTAAACCAGTTAAATCACAGGCAATCCCCATTCCGAAACACGTTACCGAAATTGTTTGAGCAATATCTGGCGCTTTGATTAGATCAAATGTAATTTTAGCGGGGTTTACGAATTCGTTTATTTTTTCTAATGTGATTGATTTTTCAGAAAAGGTCGTTTTTACTCCAAAATCTAGGTATAGTTTAGACAAGACACTATCACCTTGTAGGCTTTCTTTTTTATAAGATGATAAGGTAATTTTTCCTTTTTTACTCAGGGCTATTAAACTGTAATAATATGAAGCTGAACTCCAGTCTGATTCAATAGTAACAAGGGTGTCTTTAATCTTATCTTTTGGTGCAACTTTAATAAATTGCCCTTTAAAAGAAGTTTTGATCCCTAAAGAGTCCAATAAACTTAAGGTCATTTTTATATAGGGTACAGAGGTAATTGCTCCTTCAAATTCAAGCTCAATACCCTTTTCTAAACTCGGTGCGATTAAAAGTAAAGATGAAATATATTGACTGCTAACATTACCATTTATTTTCACTTTGCCTCCGACTAATTTTTTCCCCTTGATATGCAGTGGAGCGAATCCGTCATTTTCTAAATATGTTATAGATGCTCCTAGTGTTCGTAAAGCATCTACTAAAATTTGAATTGGACGCTCTTTCATTCTTCCCGAGCCAGTTAAAACCACATCAGAACCATTTTTAACAGATAGTAAGCTCGTCAAAAATCGCATCGTCGTTCCTGCATGGCCGACATTAATTTCTTTTTTATCTGAAGATAAGGCTGCTAGCATCAAATTCGTATCGTCGGAGTTTGAGAGGTTTTGAACTTTTAAATTTGGATATAATTGCTGTAGAATCAACAATCGATTCGATTCACTTTTTGAACCTGTAATTTTAATTTTGTGATTGATCTCTCCATGAAATTGATGTAGTCTTAAACGATTCATAGCTTACTTATTTTTTAAGATTTCTTTTTTCTTTTCTTCTTGAAAAATATGCCATGGCAATTCCGTATACCAATGCAAAGGCTATTTTAGTAATACTATATCGTAGCCACGAACCATTTTGAATACTGTTTGTAATAGCATGGAAGTTTCCTTTCTGTACAAAGGTTATGATTAATGAAATTATTGCAATCACAACTAAAAATATAAGGCTAAATCGCAATGCGATTTTCCAAAAAGGTAGGTCCAAAATGTTTTTTTCCATGTTATTTTAATTTTCTATTGTTTTGGTGTCTGTCGTGATCCCTTTTGGTTTTAATATCTAATTTTTTATCAAAGGCAGCTTGCAAGTCTATTCCAGTTTGATTTGCCAAACACAGTACCACAAACAAGACATCTGCTAATTCTTCTCCTAAGTCCTTGTCTTTGTCACTTTCTTTTTGGCTTTGTTCTCCGTAACGTCTTGCGATGATTCGGGCAACTTCTCCTACCTCTTCTGTTAATTGGGCCATATTGGTTAACTCATTGAAGTAACGCACACCATGTTCTTTTATCCAATTATCAACGAGTATTTGAGCTTTTTTTATGTCCATAAATGCAAATCTTATTGAGTGTCACAAATATAGTAAGTCTTTTTAGATACTCTAAAGTTTTAAGTCAGGAAAGTTAGTGTCTGTATTAGAAAGCCAAATTATAAAGTAGAAATAGGTAAAGATTTGATGATGTTGCAGGGTTTTTAATAACAAGAGGGCTGTTTGTGTACCAAACAGCCCTCTTGTTATTATAAGATATCTTGTAAATTATCCTAGTGTAACCCTAGAGAAGTTTAGTACAGAAACATCACCTAACGTTTTCACGTATTCAGCAACTGTTTTCTTCTCATCTTTGATAAAAGTTTGATCCAACAAACATTGTTCTTGGTCCAAAGTTGTATTGTCTGAGATAAATCGTTCTAGTTTACCAGGTAAAATCCGGTCCCAAATTTGTTCAGGTTTTCCTTCTGCTTTTAGTTCTTCTTGCAGTTTCGATTTTGTAGCTTCAATGATTTCATCAGTTAGTTGAGATCTTGAAATGAAGGTTGGGATATTTTTAAGGGTTTTTCCCAATCTTCCCAATTCGATATTTTCTTTTTCTATAACGGCAATACGCGCTTCTGTTTCAGCAGCTACGTAAGCAGAATCGAAGTCTTTGTATGATAAAGTGGTAGCTCCCATTGCAGCAACTTGCATAGCGATATCTTTAGCGACGATTTCTACCCCATCAATAGTAGAAGACAAGCCAACTAATGAAGCAATTTTGTTACCTGCATGGATATAAGATCCTACATATGGAGCTTCTACCCTTGAAAATTCATTTAAATCAATCTTTTCACCGATGACACCAGTTTGTTCTATTAATTTATCTGCAACAGTTATCCCATCAAATTCGGAAGCTAAAAAAGCTTCTTTATTTGTGTAGTTTAGTGCTTGTTCAGCTAATTGAGTTGCTAAATTTACAAAACTGTCATTTTTTCCTACAAAATCAGTTTCACAACCTAATACAATTGATACTCCTACAGTTTTATCTTCATTTACCTTTGCAATTGCAGCACCTTCCGATGATTCTCGATCAGCTCTTTTAGCAGCAACTTTTTGCCCTTTTTTTCTAAGAACTTCAATTGCTTTGTCAAAATCACCTTCAGCTTCTATGAGGGCTTTTTTACAATCCATCATTCCAGACCCTGTCGCTTTTCGCAATTTCATAACGTCTGCAGCTTTTATGTTTGCCATGATTTGTTTTTTGATATGTTAATGGTTAATTATTTAAACAGTAATGCGTACTAGTTTTTTTCTTCTGCTTCTTTCACTTCCTCTTTCACTTCTTTCTTTACGGTTTTTTCTTTTTTAGAGGTTGTTTTTGCCTTCGTTTTAGAAACTTTTTTAGGACTTTCTTCTTTCACTTCCTCTTTCACTTCTTTCTTTACGGCTTTTTCTTTTTTAGAAGTCGCTTTAGTTTCTTCAGCCTTGTCTTTAGAAGCTTTTCGGTTGTTTAAACCTTCTGCAATAGCATCAATTAAAAAACCTAGTACCTTTTCAATAGATTTTGAAGCATCATCATTTGCAGGGATGATGTAATCGATCCCTCTAGGCTCAGAGTTTGTGTCAACTAGTGCGAATACAGGGATGTTTAATTTTTGTGCCTCAGAAACAGCGATGTGCTCTTTTTTTACGTCTATAACAAACAAAGCCCCTGGTAAACGGGTCATGTCTGAGATAGAGCCTAAGTTCTTTTCTAATTTTGCTCTTTGACGGTTAATTTGCAGTTGCTCTCTTTTGGATAAGGCGTCGAATGAATTATCTTGTTTCATTCTGTCAATTTGCGCCATTTTCTTAACGGCTTTTCTAATTGTGATAAAGTTAGTAAGCATTCCTCCAGGCCATCTTTCTGTGATATAAGGCATGTTTACAGATGCTGCTTTATCAGCAATAATATTTTTTGCTTGTTTTTTTGTTGCTACAAATAATATTTTTCTTCCAGAAGCTGCAATTTTTTCTAAAGCCGCCGAAGCTTCTTCAATTTTAGCTACTGTTTTATAGAGATCAATAATATGAACGCCATTTCGTTCGGTATAGATATAAGGAGCCATGTTTGGATTCCATTTCCTTGTAAGGTGTCCAAAGTGTACACCTGCATCTAATAAGTCTTTAATCTTGATGTCTGTCATTTTCTTTTTTGTTTACGTTCTCTATGGATAGCAATGTTTAAGTAGCGTATTTTTAAACGGTCTTAAGCATTTAGATGCTAAACAAGCCCTTATTTAAGAGGGCATCGATAACTTGGTTGTATGAATAATAGTTAATAAATTTTTTATAGTAAAAATAATGAGTTCTAGTAAACGGATTAACGTTTTGAGAATTGGAATTTTTTACGTGCTTTTTTCTGACCAAATTTCTTACGTTCAACCATTCTAGGGTCTCTTGTAAGTAATCCTTCAGGCTTTAATACGCTTCTGTTTTCAGTTTCAATTTCGCATAAGGCTCTAGAAATTGCTAAACGAATTGCTTCAGCTTGACCAGTAACACCTCCTCCATGAACATTTACACTAATGTCGAATGTTTCTATATTTTCAGTTAGTATTAATGGTTGTTGTACTTTATATCTTAATGTAGGAGTTGTAAAATACTCTTTAAAAACCCTTTTATTAACGGTGATGTTTCCTTTTCCTTTTGATAGATAAACACGCGCTACGGCTTTTTTTCTTCTTCCTATTTTGTGAACTGTTTCCATAATTATCTAAGGTCGTTTAAATTAAATGCTTTAGGTTCTTGTGCTTGTTGATTGTGCTCAGTCCCAGCATATACGTATAAGTTTCTGAAAAGCGTTGCTCCTAATTTGTTTTTAGGTAACATTCCTTTAACTGCTTTCTCGATTAAACGAGTAGGATCTTTTTCAAATAACTCTGTTGCCGATAAAGATCTTTGACCTCCTGGATATCCTGTGTGACGGATATAAGATTTGTCTGTCCACTTGTTTCCAGTTAAAATAATTTTTTCTGCATTGATTACAATTACGTTGTCTCCACAATCTACGTGAGGTGTGAAATTCGTTTTGTACTTACCTCTTATTAGCATGGCTACTTTAGAGGCAAAACGACCCAATGTTTGTCCGTCCGCATCAACAAGTAACCACTCTTTATTAGCAGTGTTTTTGTTTGCCGATACTGTTTTGTAACTTAATGTGTTCATACACGATTAGTTTTTGTCTTGATTAATAAATAGATTATTCCCTTTTTAAAGGGCTGCAAATATATGATTAATAATTCTTTTGAACAACCCTTCGTGCTAAATTATTTAAGAGAATTTCTATTTGAGTTTTGGTTATAAAATTTAATTTGTCTCTTGTTTTTGGCAGGCTTGGAAATAGGATAGTTAAAAAATGGATAGGAATAGTTCTACTTATGGTTGCTTTTCAACAAATGGACTATTGAAAAGTCAATTGAGTTTAAGGGTTTTAGATACAGTATTATTCTGATAGCAAGGGACAGAAATACAAAAGTAATAATTAGAGTTTTTAAGAGAGAAAAACGTTTTAGATTAAAAATTTTAAACATATAATTTTAACTTTATTAATGGGCCTCCAGCCAGTTTGCGCCCATTCCTGTTTCCACATGCAAGGGTATCGAAAATTGAAAGGCGTTTTCCATTTCTTTTACGACAATCGGCTTAATGCGTTCTAATTCGTCTCTGTGTACATCAAATACCAATTCATCGTGAACTTGCAGCAACATTTTTGATTTAAAATTTTCAGTATCAAAATGCTTTTGAATATTAATCATCGCAATTTTGATAATATCTGCAGCACTTCCTTGAATCGGTGCGTTTACAGCGTTTCGCTCATCGGCAGATCGTACCAATCCGTTCTGGGAATTGATATTTCTCAAATAACGTCTTCTATTTAAGACAGTTTCTACATAGCCGTTGTCACGTGCAAAATCGATTTGTTTTGACATGTATGCTTTCAGGGTAGGATAGCTTTTGTAATAGGCTTCTATTAGTTCTTTGGCTTCCGTTCTTGTTAATCCAGTTTGTTGGCTCAGGGTAAAAGCACCCTGTCCGTAAAGAATTCCAAAGTTAATCGCTTTGGCATTTCCACGTTGTTCTCGGGTGACTTCGCCTAAAGGAACACCGAATACTTTTGCAGCTGTTGAGGCGTGAATATCTTGACCATCTTTAAAAGCTTGTATCATGTTTTCTTCTTGGCTTAGGGCTGCGATAATTCGTAACTCTATTTGAGAGTAATCTGCTGCAAATAAGAGGTATGATTCATTTTTGGGGATAAAAGATTTACGTACTTGTTTCCCTCTTTTGGTTCTGATTGGAATGTTTTGCAGATTTGGATTGTTAGAGCTTAGCCTTCCAGTAGCAGCAACAGTTTGCGCATAGGTTGTGTGAATTCTTTTGGTGGTGGTATTTACCTCGTTTGGCAAGGCGTCAATATAGGTGCTTTTTAATTTTATAAGTCCACGCCATTCTATAATTTCTTCAATAATTTTATGGTCCTTCGCTAATTTAGATAAAACCTCTTCGTTAGTTGCATATTGACCTGTTTTTGTTTTTTTGGGTTTTTCGACAAGTTTCATTTTTTCAAACAGTACGATACCTAATTGCTTAGGGGATGCTAAGTTGAAATTTTCTTCAGCCTTTTCGTAAATCTTTAGTTCTAATTGTCGAATGTCTTTGGTAATTATTTCTGAGAGTTTTTGAAGGTAGTCAATGTCGATATTAATTCCTTCTAATTCCATTTTTGCCAATACTTTTAAGAGCGGAATTTCCAATTCGGTGTATAGTTTTGTCAGACCGTTTTCTTCTAGCTCTTTTTCAAAAAAGGATTTTAGTTCAAAAATAATAGCTGCTTTTTCAACAGCATATTCGGTTTGTTTTAAAAGGTCAACGCTACGCATCTCAAGTTTGTTCTTACCCTTACCAATGATGTTTTCTAATGAGTTAAGTTGGTAGTTTAAATAAGTTTCTGCTAGGCTATTTAGCTTGTGTTGCATATCTGGATTAATCAAGTAATGCGCAAGTATGATGTCAAATAAGTCGCCTTTTAACTCAATATTGTGTTGTTGTAGTATTTTGAGGTCATTTTTTAGGTTTGCCCCTATTTTTTTAATGGATTTATTTTCAAAAAAATCTTTTAAATTTGTTAATAGATCTGTTTTTTCATTTTCTGGAAAAGGCAAATAGTATCCTTTTTTAAGACCGTAAGAAAAAGCAATTCCAATAATTTTAGCGCTTAAAGGATTGGCTTTGTCAGTTTCGATAGAAAAACAAACGGCTTTTTGTTTTGTTAAATTTTTAAACAGTAATTTTCTGCCAAGCATACTGTTTACGAATTGGTAAACAGGATTTGTGTTTTTTATAGTTTTATAACCTGTGTTTATAAGTGTTTCTTCTTGTAAAGGAGTTGAGAATAAATCTAATTGATTGGTGAGTAGTAGTTTTGATTTGGAAGTGCTGCTCTCTTTTTTTTGTTCGGGCCTTTTTTCTTCTAGAGGTGCTTTTTTAAATAATTTATATATAGCGTCAAGGCTTCTTTTAAATTCTAGTTCTTGAAATACATCGGTTACTTTTTGAAAATCAGGGTTTGTTAACCGGTAATTTTCTTCACAAAATTCAATGGGGCAGTCTAATAAAATGGTTGCTAATTTTTTTGACAAGAAGCCCAATTTTTTATTGGCCTCAACCTTTTCCTTCATTTTTCCTTTGAGTTCGTGGGTGTGTTTAAACAAGCCTTCCATACTTCCATAGGCGTTTATAAATTTTTTAGCTGTTTTATCCCCTACGCCAGGTAAGCCAGGAATATTGTCTACAGCATCTCCCATCATTCCTAGATAATCAATCACTTGGAGTGGGTCCTGAACTTCAAATTTTTCTTTTACTTTTTCTACGTCCCAAATTTCTATACCATTTCCCATTCTGGAAGGTCGGTACATAAAAATATTTTCAGACACCAATTGTGCATAATCTTTATCAGGGGTTACCATATACACTTGAAAACCCTTTTTTTCTGCTTGTTTTGATAGGGTTCCAATTAAATCATCTGCTTCAATACCTTCCCTCTCTATAATGGGAATGTTCATCGCATTTAAGATTTCATGAATATAAGGAATTGCAATTTTAATAGCTTCAGGAGTTTCTTGGCGGTTGGCTTTGTATTCTGAAAAAACCTCTTTTCGGACTTTGGACCCCCCTTTGTCAAATGCAACAGCTAATAAATCTGGTTTTTCACGTTTGATGACATCTAGCAAGGAATTTGTAAACCCTAAAATAGCAGAAGTATCCATGCCTTTAGAATTGATTCTTGGATTTTTAATTAATGCGTAATAACCTCTAAAAATTAATGCAAAAGCATCTAATAAAAACACTCTTTTTTGAGCTGTCATAAACGGGATTTTTAATAAGAATGTAAAGGTACTGAATTATGTAAGAATGTTTAATAGCTAGTCTAGAGAAAGTCTTTTTTACAGTCCTAATGAAGCTTGCGTAAAATTATTTTTATAAATAACATAAATACAGTATATTGCGGTAAATTATTCTTTTCTGCAAAACAAGATTTATTAAAAATAGTTATTGGGCAGAAAGAAATAAAGTGCATTATGACAAAATTTGGAGATATTATAAATTTAGACATTCCTGTGTTGATTGATTTTTACTTTGAGTGGGATAGAACAGGAGAAAATCCTCAGGAGGTTTTGCGCGATGTTGTCGCTGCTTTAGGTGATAAGGCTAAAGTAGTTAAAATTGATATTAAAAAGAATGAAGCCCTTGCAGATGCTTTAAAAGTAAAGGCAAATCCTACTTTTATTATTTATAAGAATGGCACTATGAAGTGGCGTCAGTCTGGTGATTTGGATGCCAATACTTTGATTTCTCTCGTTGAAAAGTACGCTTAGTAGTTTTAGTTACACACAAAATTTTTTTCTTTAAAAAGGTCGTTTGACGCCTTATAAGGTTACCAAGACTACAATCTTTAAAAAGAAGCCTTATTCTTCTAATAGGTTTTGAAAGCGTTTAATGTGTTCTATAAAACCTGTTTCTTTATTTTGAAGGTAGATTTGATTGGTGTCGTTCGTTCTAATGTCTTGAACAACACTTCTGTACATGTTTAGGTTTTTTTCAATTTCGTCAAAGATCAATTCTAGATAACTTTCGTGAAAGGTACTGTAGTAAAAAAGTTTTTCTTGAAAGATAGTAATTAATATATCAGAAACCGCTCTTGCTTTTTCAGGTTTGTTTATTTTGTAATAATATGAAGGGTATCCCAAGCTAACTCCGTAGTGTCCAAATTGCGAGATAGGCATTTTCTCAAGGCTCAGGTCTAAAATTTCTTCTGCTTTGTCAAAATTGTTTTCATCGATAAAGGCAGTTGCCAATCGCAATAAATTGTTTCTAAATGAGATGGCATTTTTACGGGATTCTATATCGAGATAGGTGTTGCTGGGTTTAATTTTATTCCAGTCCCATTGTTGAATGGTTTGATACATGGCCTTGGAATCGATTCTTCCCATGTTGAGCATACCCGACTTATTAGGGGTTTTAATAGGAATGAATTTATAGGATAATCCGTCTAATTGTAAATAATCTTTTAGCCAGATATATTCATCAGGCGAATGGGCACCTCCCGTAAAGTAAATAGGCTGTTTCCAATGGTTATTTGCCAATATGTCTAACATTAAAATTCTGTTTTTGGTAAGTCCTTGTGCATCAATGTCTATATCGATATATGACACAATCAAAGCGGAATCTTTTAAGGACACAAGATTGTTTTTAAGCACTTCTTTTTTATCTACTTCTAAACGAATTTTGTTGGTTGGATAGAATTTTTCTCGATGGTCATTTTTAGTTTCAAGATAAGTTCTGGAATCGTTAGAGGCCATCCATTTCATAAAATCTTTGATGTCCCATCTTGAATTTGTTTGTGGCCAATGGTAAGCAACATCCAAGGTACCATGTTTGTACTGTTCATGATTTAATTGAGATGGAATAGGTGGGGCCTCGTAGGTTTTTCTTTTCATCTGGTCGATGTACCAGTCTGTTGCAAGTAAACTAGTATTAACAAGTTTAATATCCGTTCTGTAGTTTTCAACTTCTTGTAGATACCAGAGTGGAAAGGTGTCATTATCGCCGATAGTAAACATGATTGCATTTTTTTGGCAAGAGTCTAGATAAGCTTTTGCGTTAAAATGAGCGGTGTATTTCCCAGACCTGTCATGATCGTCCCAGTTTTCAGAAGCCATCAATGTAGGAACAGCTAAGATGGAAACTACAGAAACAATAAGTGCTGTTTTTTTCGGATTTAAATAGGTTTTTATATAATCGAATAAGGCATATGCACCAAATCCGATCCAAATGGCAAAAATATAAAAAGATCCTACAACAGCGTAGTCTCGTTCTCTGGGTTCAAAGGGTTTTGGATTGGTGTAAAACACAATTGCTAGGCCCGTGAAAAGGAAAAATAATAGCAATGTGTAAAAATTATTGGGGTCTTTTTTTAGTTGAAAAACCAAGCCAATGATTCCCAAGAGCAAGGGTAGAAAGTAGTAGGTGTTTCTTCCTTTGTTCTCTTTTATATCTGAAGGGAGGTTGGTTTGAGGTCCTAAACGCGCTTCATCAATAAAATCAACTCCACTTAGCCAATTTCCGTTATGAATATCTAAGTTTCCTTGTTCGTCGTTTTGACGTCCTACAAAATTCCAAAGCAAATATCGTCCGTACATATAACCGAATTGGTAGCTGAACATAAATTTAATATTCTGAAGAAATGTCGGTCTTTTTTTGCTGTTTTTGTTAATTCCAACGATGGCTTTGTAATTTTCAGCAGCTGCTGAATTGGTCATTCTAGGAATGACGCCCTTGTGCTGATCTGTATATACAGGGCTTGCGTTTTTATAGGGGTTTACAATGATGTATTTACCAGTTTTGTAGTCTTTTTCATATTTTGGTTTTTCATCCTTAAAAACAGGGTCCCCCTTTTTATTAACTTTTTGTTTTCTGTCGTAATTAATAGAGTAGTAAGTATCGTAAAAAATGTTGGCATCACCGTATTGTTCACGGTTGTAATAAGCTAGTAACTCACGGGCACTTGAGGGGTTGTTTTCATTAATAGTTGTGTTGGCATTAGAGCGTATGGGTAACATTAGCCATGATGAAAAACCAATCATGATAAATAGGGTAGATAAAATCAAAGTATTGGTCAAATACTGCTTTTTTTTACGAGTGTATCTGAGTCCGTAATAAAATGCAAATACCAAAACCAATCCTGCGATGATACTTCCTGAATTAAAGGGTAGACCTATAGAATTCACAAAAAAGATCTCAGATACACTAAAGAATTTTAGGGTAAATGGAAATAAAAATTTAAAGACAAAAGCCAATACCAGAATAGCAATGATATTAGCAAGTATAAACTTTTTAGGATTTATGTTTGTGTAGTTTTTATAAAAGTAGATAAAAACGATTGCAGGTATAACCAAGAGTGATAATATATGCACTCCAAAAGACAATCCTACGACATATGAGATCAATAATAGCCATTTATGACCTCGTGGTTTGTTCATTTCATTTTCCCATTTTAAAGCCAGCCAAAATAACAATGCCATTAAAAAGGAGGACATCGCGTATACTTCTGCTTCAACAGCACTAAACCAAAAACTGTCTGAAAAAGTATAAGCCAATGAACCGACCAATCCACTTCCTAAAACTGCGATTGCTTTGCCTTCTGAAAATTCACCCGACTTTAAAGCAAGTTTTTTTGTCAAATTCGTAAGGGTCCAAAACATAAACAAAATCGTAAATGCACTGGCAAGCCCAGACATGAAGTTAACCATTTTTGCGATTTCTGTAGCTTCAGATGTGAACATGGCAAAAAAGGCACCTAACATTTGAAATAAGGGTGCTCCAGGAGGGTGACCTACTTCAAGTTTTACAGCCGTTGAAATGTATTCGCCACAATCCCAAAAACTGACCGTTGGTTCTAAGGTTAGGGTATAGGTGGTAAGTGCAATTGCGAAAACAAGCCAACCGAATAGGATATTTAATTTTTCGTAGTTAGATAAAAACATCGTCTTTTTTTTGAACTATGCGTTTGCGAATTTAGGAATTAATTGTGGAATAACGTATTTTTTAAGAAGAGTTTGAAGCTTGTTTAGTTTTAGGTATTAGGGGTATTTTTTCTCCTCATTGTTAAGGGAAAAAAGTTTTAAAAATCTTTGTAGGATTGAAACTTTGCATTAAATTTGCAGCCTTATTGACCCATGGTGTAATGGTAGCACTCCGGTTTTTGGTATCGTCAGTCAAGGTTCGAGTCCTTGTGGGTCAACAACTACACAGCGCAATTCTTTTACAATAAAGGAGTTGCGTTTTTTTATACTCTTTTTTGCACAGTAATTGCACGATTATTATTTTCTTTATTTTTTTCAAATGCAGTTTTAATTCATTTTATTTATATATTTTAGTTTTTTTAACTATTACAAAACCCCCAAATATTATGAAAAAAAGCATCTTATTACTCTTTGCCTTTATTGTTTACAACAACAACTTTGCTCAAAAACTTTCGACAATTGACACTCTCGATGTTGAAACCTTTACAATTTCTGAATACAAAAAAAATTATGTTAAGAAGCCAACCGTGAATGTGATAGTTTTAGAAGATAAGTCGATACTCAAAAAAGGAAGTAAATTAATCGTAGGAAACCCCTCGAATACGGAAAATAAAAACAGAAACATATACAACGGGATGAAAGTCGGTGAAACTACAGTTGACTTTTCATATGTTATGGTAAATAAATACAGCACATTTAGCTCGTTCCTTCAGCCTGTTTATTTTTCTAACAAGCAATCGAAAACTAATATTATCATAGATGAAATCAAGCTCAGAAGGTCAGGGAAATCTTATTTTATAATTGTTAATTTCACAAAAGAGGATGGTACTTATGTTGCAATTACAAAATATGGTCACACGAATGATTTGTTAGATGTTTTGAAAAATGGTGAAATTATTAATCCTAATAGAGGTCTTACACGGAAAGAAGCAATTTCAAAATTAAAAGAGTCTAAAGACTTGTTGGATTTGGAGATGATTACGAGGGAAGAATTCAATTTGATAAAAAAAGAATTAACACCCATAATCTTAAAAAAATAAAAAAAGGAATAGCCACACTATCATAATTTTATAACTCAACAAAAAATGAATAAAAAAGAATTAAAAGTACAGTTAGAGCACGGAAATATTACAAGAGAAGAATATCAAAGAGAACTTGACATCTTGGAAGGCAAGCCTAATAAAAAAGACTCAAAAGAAGACAAAACTGCTATCTACTCAAGTGAATTGAAAGGAAATTTTCAAATAGGTCTTGGGAAGTTTGTAACAACTATTTCAATAATCTTAGCAGTTCTTTTATTGGTTGTTGGTCTTGATGAGGTTGATAGTTACAGTGATAGTAGCAAAGCAATGGGTTATCTTTTAATTCAAGGTTCAATAGGTATGTTTTTCTGTGGGGGGTTCTTCGGAGTTATTCTCACAAGTATTGGTAGGCTTGTTTTTTATTCTTCCGTTAGAACGAACATAGAAGTAAGATTGGCAGAAGAAAAAGGAATAAAATTAGTAGACTAAAGTCTTAAAATTTCAAACCTATTGAATTTATTGTCATTACTAAGAATATCTATTGAATTTATAGATATAATTAGGGGGTAATTTCTAATAAAGACTATTTAAATAATTTTAAAATACTGTTTTTCAGATGTTTATGTAATATTTCAATAAAGATTATATCGGTATATGAGGGGATATTTTTAATTTATATTAATTTAATAGTCATTTATTTTCTTTTTGAACTGAGGTTTGTTATTTGAACTTTTATAATTCAATATGACTTGAGTTGAAAAATAGATAAAGGTTATTTTTTGTAGTACTGTCTATATTAACACTATATATAAAGGGTTAATTCGGGTAGTTTTCTATAATTACTTTAGTTGACTTGTCAGTTGGAATAGTTATCTCAAGAAGCGTTGCGGTGTATTTATGATATAAGGTTTGTTTTTCGGGAGAGTTGAAATTAGTATCAATTTAATATCAATTAAATATTTTCTATATTTGAGAAATCGATTTAACCCCCCCCATAATGAAAAAACCAATTGTAATTGCTTTGTCTTTTTTGATGTTTGCCTGTTCTGAAGAAGAAGAACCCTGTACATTGCCACCAACACTAACTACCAATGAAGTTTCAAATATTACAGATACTTCAGTTGCCTTTTCAGGAACGATTGAACCACCTACTTGTGACCCTACAGTTACTTCTCAAGGATTTGTGTATGGATTAAGTACATTACCTAAAATTACAGATGAAGTCATTGAGGTTAATGGTAATACCATTTCAAAAGAAATAACAGGACTGCAACAAAACCAAACTTATTATTACCGTACCTATTTTATAAATTCAGTAGATACTTATTATGGGAATGAAATTAGTTTTAAAACTAATGTAGGAGCTGCTTTATCAAATTCAAATGGTGTGACAAATATTAAAGCATTTTCTGCCGATGTATCAAGTAACATAAGCAGTAGTGGTGGTGGTGAGATTTCATCGAGAGGTGTTTGTTGGAGTACGAGCTCTAACCCTACTATAACTGACAGTAAAACCGAAGATGGTTCAGGTGTTGGAAGTTTCACAAGTAATTTAACAGGATTGACATTTGGCACTACCTA
>Ga0207964_1000089_pt1 | contig 32715 bp, 28 predicted proteins | sample Knorr_S23_td_250_FD_185608 | JGI IMG/M metagenome (GOLD analysis project Ga0207964, IMG submission 185608) | Marine microbial communities from Southern Atlantic Ocean transect - Knorr_S23_td_250_ad_251m_LV_A (SPAdes) (version 2) | ecosystem: Environmental > Aquatic > Marine > Oceanic | place...
ATTCGATATAATCTAATTAATTATTTAGCTTTCTTTAATAAAACATTTCCTGTAGCTTGGAAACTACAGATAATTTACTAATGCTATTATTAGTATAGGCATATGTGTTGCATTTGTTTTTTTTCCTGATACTAACCAACACAAATAGCACCACAAAATGAATATTACACTAATTGTATACTCTCATATGTAGTCCACTTTGATTAACTTTATAGCCTAAACTTTATTAAAGTGAAGCTATATACCATTCGTAATTTAGAGTCATTGCTACAAAAGCATCAGAACTATTCCATTATTACATCTAAGCACCACAAAAAACTGTTTATAGATAAATGTAACTGGTTTATTACTCACATAATTAAGAGTCAGATAAAGAGCGAGAAAGGACTGGGAGAGCTCGTTAATATCCACTCTAAGATACTCAAAGAGATTATAGGTAATAGATACAACAACATAGTAGAAGCTTTAGTAGATATTGAAATCGTCTATATAAATGAGAAGTACTCAAGCGGTAAATTTACTAAATCCTATGCGCTAAAAAAGAATCTTGATGAAGGAGACTACAATATGGTTGAGATTAGTACTAAAGCGTTCAGAAACAAACTAAAAGAGTCAGATAAAAGACTTGCTAAAGAGTCCGAAAGCAATCCAGTACTCGACAAGATAAACCGTAACACGTTGAAGATATTGCTAACCAACAATCCAGCCGCATACCTTTTAGAGTTTCCACTACATTATTCCCCTTTAAAACAGGGGACTTTAATTTGGAGAGACGACAACGTACAACACCGAGTGAATAAATACGAAGCCTATTTCAAAGCCTTTAGAACGCTTAATAACACCAGAAATCTCAGCGACCTATATGAATTACCTATCTTCTTTCAGCCAAGAATAAATTCAATAGGAAGAGTCTATCACATAGGAGCATCTATGCCCAGACTAATTAGAAAGATATGTGTTACTAAAAGCGATGAGTTAATCTATGAAGTGGATATGGCATCAGCTCAGCCATCTCTGCTAATGTTAGAATGGATTAGGTCACTTAATAGTATGACTGAAGAAGCCAACAAGTGTCTTGAATTAGTCGTTAATGGGTCAATATATAAGCATTTGATGGAGAATTCAGAAGTGCTTAGAGATATGGAATACAGCAAAATGAAGAAAGAAATTCTTACGACTTTTAACGGAGAAAACAAGCCAACTAAGCTCTACAAAGAATTAAAAACTCTACTTCCTGGACTAATTAGATGGATAGACAATATTAAGTTTAATGAGGGTTACAAGAAAGTAAGCCATAGAGGACAATCTGCAGAGTCTAAGGTATTTGTTGAGGTATATAAGAATCTACCAGAGGAGATATTTGCGCTAATTATTCACGACTGTATACTAACTACAGAAGACAAAACCCAAATGGTTAAAGATAGATTAGTAGAGCGAGTCAGAGAACTATATAAAGACGTTATCCCTAATAAACTTAACATCAACAAACTATTCAAGACAAGTAAAGTCTCTGAAGTGCGCTGGGTAGACTATAAGAAATAAGATTGGTTAATCAACTTTTTTCAAAAAATAGCTCAGTAGCTTTGGAACAAAGCGCGTTGAGAAAACTCCTAAAAGCGAAAAGTGCCATATTAGTGCCAACTTTTGTTATCTTTGAAAAAGATATTTCTAATAACCCGTGATAGCTTTTAGAAGTTTTTCGAGACTGGTTAGGTCAATAAAACCCTAACAAAAAAGCACCTACATTACTGTAAGTGCCTTGGCTTTAAAAAGTGGACCCAGAAGGGCTTGAACCTTCGACCCCCTGATTATGAGTCAGGTGCTCTAACCAGCTGAGCTATGGGTCCTAAAGCGAGAGCAAAAGTAAGATTATTTTACAATAATTTTATAGTGATTTTGTAATAATTTTATAAATCCTCTTTTTTACAGATAAAAATAAAACCCTACAGCTTTCTTGTCATTAAATTTTCTCCAAAAAGCCTTAATGCTGATTTTTTGGTCCTGTCTAGATCAAGGGTCTCTAATATAGAAAAAGCCTTTTCAGTATAACTTTTAATGGCGTTTTTGGTTTCTATATCTGCCCCTGTTGTTTTAAATATTTCTTTGACCTGGTTTATTTTCTGATCATTGTTTTTCAATGAGCTGGCATACAACTCTAACAGCGTTTTTTTATCCTTTTCAGTGCCTTTTTTCAGCGCCTGTATGTACAAATAAGTCTTTTTGTTTTCTATAATGTCTCCTCCTACTTGTTTTCCAAATGTTTCAGGGTTTCCGTACACATCTAAATAATCGTCTTGCAACTGAAAAGCAATCCCTAAATGGAGTCCAAAATCATACATTTTTTGAGCATCATCTTTATGGGCATCTGCAATAATAGCCCCCATTTTTAGAGCTGCTGCAACCAAGACGGAGGTCTTTAACCGAATCATCTCTATATAGGCTGCTTCAGAAACTTCTGCTAACTTTTCAAAATCAATATCATGTTGTTGCCCTTCACAAACTTGCAAAGCGGTTTCATTAAAAAGACACATTAACTTTTTATAAGTAGCTCCTTTATAACTTTCCAATAACTTATAAGACAAAATAAGCATGGCATCTCCAGATAGAATGGCTGTATTGACATTCCATTTTTGATGAACAGTCTGTTTGTTTCGCCTCAGCGGAGCAGCATCCATAATATCATCATGTAACAAAGTGAAATTATGAAAAACTTCAAGAGCCAAGGCTGCATCTAAAGCATTTTCAGGGTCTTTTCCAAAAACATCTGCACCGATCAATACCAAAATGGGCCGTAAACGTTTCCCTCCTAGTGTCAATATATACTCAATGGGTTTATACAAATTTACAGGCTCAGTAATCAATATTTTTTTTCTTAAATGACTTAAAAAAATATCTTCAAAAACAACTATATCCAAAATGGTGATTTTTTTTGTAAAAATAAAGTAATCTCTATGGAAGTCAATACAAAATGTTAAATTTTTGTAAACTTAGGAAACTTTTTTTGTTTCTAAAGTTTCCATGCTTATATTTGCATAAAAAAGAAAGCACTATTTTGAAAGGTAAAATTATCCACACCGCTACAGACCTGTTTTTATCCTACGGATTTAAAAGCGTTACTATGGACGATATTGCTAACAAAATGGGGGTTTCAAAAAAAACCATTTACACGTATTTTGACAATAAGATAAATTTGGTTAAAGAAACCACCTTTGGTCTTTTTAGTTTTATTTCTTCTGGAATTAGTCGTATTCTCGAAGAAAATCACAACCCCATTGAAGAAATTTATATCATCAAAACCTTTTGCATGCAGAACTTAAAAGATGAAAAATCTTCCCCTTTTTATCAATTACAAAAATACTATCCTAAAATTCATGAAAACCTAGCAAAAAAACAATTTGACCTAATCAAAAATTGCGTTTCTGAAAACCTTAAAAGAGGAATTGCTCAAGAACTCTACAGAAAAGAAATTGACACCGATCTTATTACGCTATTCTATTTTAAAGGGGTTATCGGCATTAAAGATGACGAAACATTTCCTAAAAATGTATTTGAAATGAATTATTTAATGGAAAACTATATTGATTATCATTTAAGAGCCATTGCTACAAAAAAAGGAATTCAAACACTAGAAAAATTCAACAAAAAAAATGAAAAATAAAACGATCCTTTTTTTATCAATCTTGGTATGCAATCTTGGGCTTTCTCAAGAAAAAAACAATCATTTTAGCTTAGAGGAAGCTGTAAATCATGCACTAATTCATAACCGAAATATCAAAAATGCAGATTTGAACATTAAAGCAGCACAATATCAAAAATGGGAAACCATCGCTACAGGATTGCCTCAAATTAATGCAAAAATTGACTATTCAACTCAAATAGAAAGCCCTTTTGACTTTTCCGACAACCAGGAGGATCAAGAAAATTCAATGTTCGGCTTTTTCTTTCCAAAACAGAATGTAACTCCAAATATCACCTTATCACAACTTGTATTTGATGGTGCCTATCTGGTGGGGCTACGCTCTGTTAAACTGTTTTTAGAAATTTCAAAAAACGCAAAAGAAAAGACGAAAAAAGAAATCAAAACAACGGTAATTAACACCTATGCCAGAACCCTTTTAAGCAAAGAGAATATTCGTATCATGAACCAGAATGTCGAGGCTGTACAAAACAACTTAAACGAAACTATTGTCATTTTTAAAAACGGACTCACTGAAGAAGAAAATGTTGAACAATTAGAATTGACCTTGTCAAATCTAAAAAACAATCTAAACAACCTTAGAAACATACAGGAGGTATCTAAAGGATTTTTAAAATTATTGTTGGGAATTGATTTAGAAGAGCCTATTGAATTAACGGAATCATTAAACGATATCGTCAAAAAATACCTTTCCCTGGACCCAATTAAATCAGGGCATGCTGTATTTAACAATATCGACTATATGATTGCCAAAAATAACAGTCAAAGCAAGTACCTGCTATACAAATTAGAAAAATCGAAAAAACTCCCTAGTATCAGTGCCTTTTTAAATTCAAGTTATATGGGCTATGCCGACAATTTTTCAAGCATTTTTACCAAAGAACAGGAATGGATGAGCTCTACAGTAGTCGGAGCAAGTATAAAAATTCCTGTTTTTACTTCCTTTGGAGGAAGGGCGATGACTCAAAGGGCCAAAATAAATTGGAAAATGTCACTAAACAATCTGAAAGAAACAGAAAATAACTTACGCTTAGAGATACAAAAACTAAAAAATGAATGCACCTTGGCAATTGATACTTATTACAACAAGCAAAAAAACCTAAAACTTGCCGAAAGAATTGAGCAGAAAAACACCCTAAAATACAGAGAAGGTATCAGTAGTAGTTTTGAGTTGCGACAAGCACAAATGCAACTCTATAAGAGCCAACAAGAATACCTAGAATCGATGATTTACCTAATCGATAAAAAAACAGCATTAGAAAACATCTTAAACACAAAATTGTAAAATCTTATGAAATACACTATCTTACTCCTTACTAGCATGGCCTTGATAAGTTCATGTGGGAACGAAAAAAAAGCAACTGTAGAAGAACTTATTTCTTCAAAGAATATCGCTGAACTTCAATTGAGAAAAAAGGAAATTGAGAAAAAACAATATACAATTGCTGAAAAGCTAAGCGAATTAAACGAAGCCATCGCTTTACTAGACACGCTTAAAAAACTTCCTTTGGTCACTACACTAAAAGCAGAACAGGTTGTATTTAAACACTACTTAGAACTGCAAGGAAATGTAAATACCAAAGAAAATATATTGGTTTATCCTGAAATTCCAGGCATTTTAAAAGATATTTACGTCAAAGAAGGGCAAAGTGTCAAAAAGGGAGATGTATTGGCACTTATCGACGATGGAGGTATGAACCAACAATTGGCACAGCTAGAAGCCCAAGCCCTACTAGCTCAAACGAGCTTTGAAAGACAGGAGCGATTGTGGAAACAAAAGATTGGTTCTGAAATGCAGTACTTACGAGCCAAAACCGCTTATCAAAGTCAAAGCAAGGCACTGGAACAATTTAAAAGTCAACTTGCTAAAACTGAAATAAAAGCGCCTTTTGACGGAACGATTGATGAAGTTTTTAAAACAAAAGGAACGGTTATTGCTCTAGGTAAAGGTGCTGAAATTTTTAGAATTATAAACCTAAACAGCATGTATATCGAAGCTGAAGTTCCTGAAAGCTATATCGGTAGCATTACCAAAGAAAAAGCAATTGAGGTTTATTTTCCTATTCTCAACAAAACCTCCCAAGCGACCATAAAACAAGTGAGCAACTTTATTGACCCTAATAATCGCTCGTTTAAAATAGAAGTAGCCATTGCTAATAAAAAAGGAGAAATCAAACCAAACCTATCGGCAAAATTAAAAATAAACGATTATAAAAATAAGAGAGCCATGCTCATTCCACAAAATATCATTTCAGAAAACGCTACAGGAGAACAGTATATCTACACCATTTCAGAAAAAAACAAAAACAAGGAGGGGATCGCTACAAAAACCATGATTACAACAGGAAAAACACAAAACAATCTAATAGAAATTTTAAATATTTTAGAAGTGGGTACCGAAATTATCGTAGAAGGCGCCCGTAGTATAAACAATGGTCAAGCTGTTAAAATAGCAAACTAAGAAACTTCAATTATGACATCTAAAAAAATAGACAAGGAATTTGGCTTATCTTCTTGGGCCATCAATAACAAAATAACCATTTATGTTTTAATGACCTTGATTTTTTTCATGGGAGCCAGTGCTTATTTTAGTATGCCAAGAGAAAGCTTTCCTGAAATTAAAGAAACTAAAATTTACGTAAGTGCTCTGTATCCTGGAAACACCGCAGAAGACGTAGAAAAACTGATTGTCAACCCCTTAGAAGACCGATTAAAGACCCTAAGCAACTTAGTCAAAAGTAGTTCAACCTCACAAGAAGACTACGGCATGTTGGTATTAGAATTTGATGAAAATATCGCTTTAGAAAAAGCAAAACAAAAAGTAAAAGACGAAGTAGATGCTGAGATTTCAAGTGAAGATTGGCCCACTTTTAACGGTGCTAAAGTGAGTCCAAAAATATTTGAACTGAGTATGTCAGAAGAAATCCCTATACTCAACATCAATATCTCTGGTGATTATCCTATACACAGATTAAAAGAATTTGCTACTTATTTACAGGAAGAAATAGAGGACCTCCCTGAAATCAAAAAAGCTGACATTCGCGGAGCTCAAGACAAAGAAGTAGAAGTTGCCGTAGATATCTATAAAATGATGGCTTCAACAGTGAGTTTTTATGATATTATTAGTAGTATTAACAATGAAAATATGACCCTCTCGGCAGGGAATTATATCAGTAGCGGGCAAAGACGAGCCATACGGATTAAAGGAGAAGTTGAACGACCAGAGGACCTAGGAAATTTTGTGGTAAAATCTGAGAACAACAAGCCCGTATATTTAAAAAACATCGCTGACATCTCTTTTAAAGACAAAGAAAGAACTACCTATGCCAGAGAAAATGGCAACCCTGTGGTGATGCTTGATGTAAAAAAAAGAGCGGGTAAAAATATGGTAGCCGCCGCTGAAAAAATTCAAAAAATCGTAAAAGAGGCTCAAGAGAATGTCTTTCCTAAAAATCTGAGCATCAGCACCGCTAATGACCAATCGAGCCGAACCATCGGACAAGTAGATGACCTAATCAACAACATTATTTTTGGAATCATTCTAGTAGTGACTGTACTGATGTTTTTCTTAGGCTTTAAAAATGCCCTTTTTGTTGGTTTTGCCATACCCATGTCTATGTTTATGTCTTTGATGATCTTAAACTTCTTAGGCTATACCATGAATACCATGATTTTGTTTGGTCTGGTGATGGGATTAGGAATGCTGGTTGACAACGGAATTGTAGTGGTTGAAAATATCTATCGTTTAATGGACGAAGAAGGTCTCAATAGAAAAGAGGCTGCTAAAAAAGGAATTAGTGAAATTGCCTTTCCTATTATTATCTCTACGGCAACAACCGTTGCTGCATTTATTCCCTTAGGGCTGTGGCCAGGCACCATTGGGCAATTTATGATTTACTTTCCCATTACCTTATCTGTAGTGCTGGGTTCTTCTTTATTTGTTGCTATTTTCTTTAATACGGTATTGGTGTCGCAATTCATGAAAATAGAAGACAAAAAAATGCCGCTCAAAAAAATTGTATCTCTCAGCTTAATTCTCATTGCTTTTGGCTCAATTGTACTCATTTTTGGAGGTGTTTATAAAGCACTGGGAAGTTTAATGATTTTTACAGCCATTCTATTATGGTTTTATCGATTATTTCTCCGAAAAATGGCGAAGTATTTTCAAATTCATTTACTCAGTCGTCTTGAAAATTGGTACGAAAGACAATTGAGAAAGGCTTTGTCTGGTTGGAAACCCTATGTTTTGGTACTCGGTACATTTATACTACTTATTTTTACCTTTGCTTCTTTTGGAAACTCTATTGCCTCACAACGAACAAAAATTGAATTTTTTCCAGATAACAAACCCAATCAGATTATTGTTTATATAGAATATCCAGAGGGAACTGATATCGAAAAAACCAACTCAATTACTAAAAAAATAGAAGCAACCGTATATCGAGTTTTAAACGATCAAACATACGTAGATAATGGTTATAACTTTTTAGTAGAAAGTACGGTTTCACAAGTAGGAGAAGGTGCTGGAAATCCACAAACAGATGGAGGATTATCTGCTGAAATGCCTCATAAAAGCAAAATTACAGCTTCAATGCGCGAATACAAATTCAGACGTGGAGCAGACAGCGAATTACTCCGCCAAAAAATTCAAAAAGCACTTGTTGGTGTGTATCCAGGGGTCTTAATTTCAGTGGAAAAAGATATGGCTGGTCCACCAACAGGAGCGCCAATTAACATAGAGCTCGAAGGAGAGGATTATACAGAACTGATTGAAACTGCCGAAAAAATGCGCCATTTTATCAATACGAGAAACATTTCAGGGATTGACGAGTTAAAAATTGATGTGAACAAAAACAAACCTGGCATACAAGTAGTAATAGACAGAAAAAAAGCAGGAGAATTAGGCGTCAACTCAGGGCAAGTAGGACAACAACTTAGAAATGCTATTTTTGGAAACAAAGCAGGGGTCTATAAAGAAAAAGGAGAGGATTACGATATTTATGTCCGATTCAATAAAGAGAACCGGTACAATAAAAGTGCCCTTTTCAATCAAAAAATCACCTTTAGAGATCAAGCTACAGGAAAAATAAAAGAAATTCCTGTTTCTGCCGTTGCCGGGCAAAAAAACAGTTCTGGTTATAGTGCCATTAAACACAAAGATGCCAAACGCGTGGTAACTATGTATTCTGCACTATCTCCTGGCTATACAGATGCAGGTGCAGTAGTGGGTAAAATTAAAAATGAAATGAAACATTTTAAAGATTTACCAAAACATATAAACATTGATTTTACAGGTCAAATAGAAGAACAAAACAAACAACAACGCTTTTTAAATGGTGCCTTTCTAACAGGCTTGGCACTAATCTTTTTTATATTGATCTTTCAATTTAATTCGGTGTCTAAACCCGCTATTATTATGTTAGCCATTTTTTTAAGTTTGATTGGTGTTTTTGGAGGAATTGTACTAACCGGTAGTCCTTTTGTAATTATGATGACCATGATGGGTATTATTTCACTTGCCGGAATTGTCGTAAACAATGGTGTGGTATTATTAGATTATGCCCAATTACTCATCGACAGAAAAAAACAAACACTGGGTCTAGGAGAAAATAGTCACTTAAAAAAATACGAAATATTTGAAACCATTGTACAGGCAGGAAAAGCGCGTTTACGGCCCGTACTATTAACAGCTATAACAACTATTTTAGGATTGATTCCTCTGGCTATCGGTTTAAACATCAACTTTTTTAGCTTGTTTAGTAAATTTAACCCTCATATTTATTTGGGAGGAGACAATGTAATCTTTTGGGGGCCATTAGCTTGGACCGTTATTTATGGTCTTTTAATTGCTACCTTTCTCACTTTAATTATTGTTCCTGTTTTATTCTATTTAATTTCACAATTTAACATGTGGCTTCGAATAAAAACGACCTAAATATCAGACTTTACAAACTCGAGTGAGACAAACAAAAACATATACTTTTGAAGAAGCAAAAAAAGCTTTAGAATACTATTGTGTATATCAAGAAAGGTGTCATCAAGAAATAGAAGGCAAACTCTCTAAAATGATACTGATTCCTGAAATAAAGGAGAAGATTATTACCCATTTGATCTCCGAAAATTTTTTAAATGAAACCCGTTTTTCCAAAAGTTATGCAAGGGGTAAATTCCGGATCAAAAAATGGGGAAAACAACGCATCATAAGGGAATTAAAAGCAAGAAAAATAACTTCGTACAATATAAACATTGCACTCGATGAAATTGACGACGACGAGTATCTTGAAACACTGGAAACGCTCCTCCAAAAAAAACTACATACAACCAACGAAGAAAACGCATTTAAAAAGAAGCACAAAATAGCAAATACTTTGACTAGACAAGGATACGAAACAGATCTCATCTTTGAATTACTCGCTTCTTATTTACCCTAACTGGCTTTTTTAAACCCTGAATGATGGCGTTTTATTTTTTTTTATCAAACTCAAAAATAGACTCGTCAAAATTTACTTGTTCGTCAAAATTCACCTGAGAAAAAACCGTGTTTATTTTTGAATTTACTGCGCTAAAAACAGCCAGCAATTTTTCTGTTTGAGAAAACACCTCGGCAGGGGTTATGGAAGTAATTGTAGCCATGTCTTTAAGTCTTAACGCTTCTGATCTTAAAACATTTAAGCGTGCAAACATGGCGCTTGTGTTCAAAACAGGAATTGTCATAGAGTCTCTTGCTGCATTTACCATATCAACTAATTCATTTGACATTTCAAGAGATTCCCTTGCAGATAAAGTAAGGTAATCATTTGACAAAAAAGCAGCTAAATTAAAGTAGGCATTCCACTCTTTTATATTTGTTTTAGCATGGGCCGAAATAGCTTCTGATATCACAAAGGTTCGCTCCTGACCAAAACGTTGTTCAAGATTGTTAATTTTTATGGTACTTTCCGCTACTACTTGTTTCTTTTTTTGACAACTAAAAAAAAGGACGCAAAAGAATAGTAAAGATAAAATGGTCTTTTTTAAGATCAATGTTTTTTAATTTTAACAATACAAAGTTACTCAAATATTAGCAGATTTATAGGAATTTGATTGGTTTTCATTACTTCACAAAAATACTCATAACAACTTATCACCGTCGTATAAAAAAGATATCTTTGTATTAAAATATTTTTATGCAAACTGACTACAAAGCGCTTCCAGAAGATTCTAAAGTTTGGATATTTCCTTCTAACAGAAAATTTTACTCAAATGAAATAGAGCCTCTTCAAAAGAAAATAAGCTGTTTTTTAAAAGAGTGGAAACAAAACAACAAAGCCATCGTAAGTGAATATCTAATAAAATACGATCGTTTTATCATTATTTTTACCTCTTCAAAAACAACGATTACTACCGATTCTATAAACAAATTAATAAACTTTATAAAAAGCTTAGAAAAAGAGCACCTAGTAGCCTTATTAGATAAGATGAATGTCTGTTTTAAACAAGGTACCTACATTCAATACAAGGAACTAAAGGAATTTAAAAAATTAGTAAAAACAAGGGCTGTTTCAAAGAACACCATTGTTTTTGACAACCTCATCACAAACAAAAAAGAATTTGAAACATTTTGGGAAGTGCCTGCTTGTGAAAGTTGGTACGGAAACTTATTTAAATAAAAATAAGGTGGTTTTTATGTTTTTAAATTCTGAATAAAAGATTCAATATCCAAAGCATCTTGAATAGAAAAATCACCAATCTTAGTTCTTCTCAAAGTAGTTAAATGAGCTCCTGACTGCAAAGCTTTCCCAAAATCAAATGCTAGTGAACGAATATACGTTCCTTTACTACAAACGACTCTAAAATGAATGGTTGGCAACTGTATTTTAGTAATTTCAAATTCTAAAATTGAAATTTTACGAGAAGGAATATCAATCGTATCGCCAGCCCTTGCAATTTCATACAAACGTTTCCCCTCTTTTTTTAAAGCTGAAAAAATAGGTGGTTTTTGATTTATTTCACCTATAAACTGCTGGGCAGTCCTATAAATTAGATCCTCTGTAAGATGTACTGTAGGAAATACCGCATCAATCGGTGTCTCTAAATCGTAACTCGGTGTTGTTGCTCCCAGGGTAAAAACCCCTGTATACTCCTTTAACTGTGCTTGGTATTGCGTTATTTTTTTTGTGAGTTTTCCAGTACATAAGATTAACAATCCCGTTGCCAGAGGGTCCAATGTTCCTGCATGTCCAACCTTTATTTTTTTAATATCAAAGGCTTGCCTTATTTCCCATCGTATTTTATTTACCACCTGAAAAGAGGTCCAGGTTAAAGGTTTATCAATCAATAAAACTTGACCATTTTTAAAATCTTCTGCTGTCATTCCTATAAAATCAATGAATAGACAATCGCAACAAAACCAACAACTACACAATAAATAGAGAAGTAATACAGCTTACTCTTTTTAACCAACGCAATCATCCATTTACAAGCCAATAAACCGGTGAAAAATGCAGCAAAAAAACCAATTGATACAGGAAACAATTGAGAATTTTCAAAACTGAGGTCGCCACTTAAAAGATCTTTAATTATTTTTCCGAAAATTAAAGGCACCACCATTAAAAATGAAAAACGAGCTGCTTTTACCCTGTCTATTTTTAATAAAACTGCAGTAGAAATGGTAGCTCCAGATCTGGAAATACCTGGTAACATCGCAATGGCTTGCGCTATACCAATCATAAATGCAGATACATAACCTGTATTCTTGTTTGTGTTTTTCGCCTTGTCAGCAAACAGCAACAAAACGGCTGTTACCAACAACATACAACCTACAAACAAAATGTCTCCATTAAAGAAAGCCTCTAACTGTTCCTCAAATAACAAACCAATAATGACGGCAGGAATCATGGAAATAATCATTTTCACAGAAAAATGAAACGCTTCGTTTTGGCGAAACTCAAACAAACCAGAAAAAATTTGAGCCACTTCTTTTCTGAAAATAATCAGCGTACTTAAAGCAGTGGCAAAGTGCAGAACCACCGTAAATAACAAACTCTCTTTTGGAAGGGTTTCACTTGCTAAAAATACTTTTGCCAACTCGAGGTGACCACTCGATGAAACGGGTAAAAACTCCGTTAATCCTTGAATAATCCCTAAAACAATTGCTTCTATATAAGTCATTTTTCTCCTGAGTTATAAAACCTTCTCTTTAATGCCAATCATACACTTTACTGGGTAATTATTTTTTTTTAGGAGAAACTAAAATGGCGTATACCTGTATTGCAAAGCCTATTAAAACAAGGGTTGGTGCAACACGAATTCTTCTAAAATTGTAAATTTCTTCATTGAATTCTTCTGGAACTTCACTCCCTCCGCCTGCCATTAGTACAAAACCAAGGGCAATAAAACCCAAACCAATAAGCATCCAAATATAATTTCTTCTACCTAATAAAAATGTTGTTTTTATTTTCTCGTCTCTCATGTTTTTTTAAATCAAAGATTACTACAGCTAATACAAATAATTTGTTTTTAAATTTAAAAATCGTTGTGTAGCAAAAAAAGTACTAATCCAACTAATAAAAATTCCCAATAAAAAAAGGCCCCCAAATACAATTCCCAATGCTTCTATATCGGTTAACAGATCTAATTCTGGCAATTGTTCTGAAATATAATACACCAAAAAATACAAAGCCAAACTCCCTAAAAAAGCCCCCACAATACCCAAACGTATACTTTTCCATATAAAGGGCCTTCTAATAAATCGTTTGGTAGCCCCTACCATTTGCATTGTTTTAATTGTAAACCGCTTTGAATAAATAGAAAGACGAAGGGAACTATTGATAAGAATAATGGCAAGCAACATAAAAAACCCTGCTACCACCAAAATCCAAAAACTAATTTTTTGAATGTTCTGGGTTAACAATTCAACCAAAGGGGCATCGTAAACCACCTCTGATACATAGGTGTTCTCTAATAACTCTTTTTGAATCATCAACATCATTACAGGGTTTACAAACTCAGCTTTTAAATGTAAATCCATAGAATTTTTTAAAGGATTCGTTCCTAAAAAATCTAAAAAGTCTTCTCCAATATCTTGACTAAAAGTCTCTGCAGCCATTTCTTTGGAAACATAACTTACCGTATTTATATAATCCTTCTTTTTTAGGCTTTCTTCTAACTTTAAGGACTGTGCCCTTTCTACATGATCCTTTAAAAAAAGACTGATGCTTACTTGGTTTTTAAAATGATCTGCAATTTTTGTCGATTTTAAAACAAGTATCCCCAAAACACCGACCATAAACAAAACGAGGGCAATACTGATGACTACCGAAAAATAGGAAGATCGCAAACGCCTTTTTTGATACCTTTCAAAGGAACTGGACATAAAAATTAAAATTTTGCCTGCAAGTTACTAAAATTAGATGGTAGTTTTTTAGAGCCTTTTGATTTTTTACGTCATTTTAGATCAAGACAAGATAAATGACATCAATCTCTTACAAAACGTACTGAAAACCCGAGCATCTTGCTATTGTTGATTTTACTAAGATCCGTATCAAAAGATGCTAACATACGGTACCATGCATCTGTTGAATTTTCTTCAGTAGAAGTCCAGAAAAAGCCATAATTACCCATTGTATTATAGGTGCCATTTTGATTACTACGATAACCCCCTGGAAAGGTATTAAGTCCACTTGTGTTATTTGACGAAAGATCATTCCCTATGGCTCCTGTAACTGAAGAAGAGGTCCAAAGCGTTGTAGATGCTATGGATTTGGCAATTTTATCACCTGTAGTACTCCCGTCATAATTATAACCATTGGTTATGAGATAATTTTCCAAAGTAACCCACTCCGCATCAGAAGACACGTGCCAACCCTCAGGAGCAAACGCTTTATTAGGCGTATTCGAATCATTGTCATGAATCCCTGCCAGGGCATACCAATTGTAAAGCTTACCATAGGTGTTCCCAGTAGTCAGATCATTATTGTAATAACACCAAGCCCCCGTGGTTAAATTTGCCCACTGACCAGCATCAGTTACCTGAGGAATAGAAGTACCATCACGGTAGGTGGTCATTTCTGCATTGTTTTTCGTCCAAAACTGGTTTCCAATAGCAACAATGTCATAAACATTACCCTGTCCGTCTGTGATCTGATTGCTAATAATTATTACGATTCTCGTTACCTCAGTAGCAGCATTTCCTGTTGAATCACTCACATTGTAACGAATCGTGTAGGTTCCTGGAACATTTTTGTTAACTACATCACCACTAACTTCAACACTATGGTTAATATTCCCATCTAAATCATCTGTTGCAGTGGCTCCCAGATCTATATAATTATCATTCACCTGAACAATCGTAATAGGAGAATCCCCTACTAAAGTAATTACAGGAGGGGTATTGTCTAAAACAGCAGATGCTGTGCCGCCAATCATATTCGTCCATATGTTTCCATTGTAAACCTGTGTTTCTCCATTCGGTCCACAATTGGTGCACCACACTTGTAACCCTGCTACTGGCGATACAATGGCATCGCGTTCTGCTCCGGTCATTCGAGGAGGTAAAAATCCTTGATTTGTAGAACTTAAGTCTAGTACCGCTGAAGGATCAGGAGTGCTCGTGTTAATTCCAACTTGAGCGGTCAACAGTACAGACTGGGTTATTAATAAAAAACACCATATTCTTTTCATGGGGGGAGAGGTAATAATCTACTTTCTCAAAAATAACAAATATCCTCCTTAAAACTAAATTAATCTACACGGAAATAAATATTATCTACGTAAATATCTAAAGCCGGATAAGAACCCCCAGCATCTTTAGGGTTCCACAAAGAAAAAGGAATTTTAATCGCACTCAGATCTAAATCTCCAAAATCAGCCATCGGAATGGTATATTCAACATAACCGTTACCTAAAGGTTCTGGAGTATAATTAATTAAAAATAGTGATTTTTCATTACTGACAGCTTCTAACTTGATTTCTACATTGTGCAGTATTTCAGGCTCAGCTAAAGAAAACACCAAATGACCTGAAGAATAGGTACTTAGGTCATAAGGATCCGATTCCGTTTCAAACCAACTTCCTCCCCATGACCCGCCAGGATAACGAAACAACAAAGCTGCTTCTCCTTCTACTGCTTGGTCCGTTTCAATGATATCTGGCTCTCCTCCTGCTCCAAAAGATTTCATGCCAATTCCAGGAAACTGATTGAGGGTACTGTTAAAGGCAAGTTGTGCTGTACTGGCATCAACTATAACACCAATGGTTTCTTCATCAATATCCAATTCAGGGGCAATAGGAGGATTAAAACCATCCAGGCTATAGGCCCTTATATAATCAATGTACATTTTTTGAGGAAAAATTGTTGTTTGATTAGGACTACCTGGCCAACTGCCTCCGACTGCTAAATTTAATATCAAATAAAAAGAACGCTTAAATTCTTTCATATCCTCCTGAATTTGTATGGTATGATACGAAACTTCATCTAGACTAAACACGATAGTTTCAGGGGTCCAATCAATTCTAAAATTGTGATAATCATCACTAAAAATACCTGATAGCAAAGATCTTTCTTGTCCATTTAATTTATGAGAATTTTCAGAGGAAGTATAGTGTACCGTACCATGAACGACATTTGGTTCCTTACCAACCAATTCTACAATATCTATTTCACCACAACCAGACCAACCGACTTGATCAATATTATCACCAAGCATCCAAAAAGCTGGCCACATTCCCTGTGCTGTAGGTAATTTAATCCGCGCCTCAATTCGTCCAAATCTAAAACTTTGTAGTGCTTGAGTCGTAAGTTTGGCAGAATAATACTGACCTTCTGAGTCTTTAGTGGCAGCGATAACAAGGGCAGATGTATTGTTTTCGTCAACTTCTATATAAGAATTTTCTGCTGAATCTGTATATAATTGTTCTTCTTGGTTTCCCCAACCAGGATTTAAACCATAGTCCGTGCCATCTCCAATTTCATAGGTCCAGTGTAACGGATCTATAGAATCGAATTCATCATTCCAAATAAGGGTATAACCATCGTACTGATTATAAACAGGTGTTTCGTCAGTAGACTCATCTGAATCACAGGAAATAAAAAATAACGCAATCATCAAAGGGGTAATAAAAAACAAATATCTTTTCATAATGGGGGGAATAATCATTAGTTAATTTAAACTACTTATTTTAACAAATAAAACTTGTCTAAATAGAAGGTGCATAAATGTAATTGTTTTTTGTTAAATACAAAAACACCAAGCAATTTCTAATAGCTCCTTTAAATTAGAATAACTTACATTTGCAGTATGGAACAGAGCAACAGACAAAAAAAAATTGCCACCCTAATTCAAAAAGATCTGGTGGAGATATTGCAAGGTGATGCACGAGACGGAATGAAAGGGATATTGATTTCTGTGACAAAAGTTTTGGTAACTACTGATTTGAGTCAGGCAAAGGTGTATTTGAGTATTTTCCCTTCTAAAAAAAGAAAACCGATTATTGATGGTGTCAAATCAAATAGTATTACCATACGCCATGAACTCGCTCAAAGAACCAAACACCAACTCAGAAGGGTTCCCAACCTGACATTTTACGGAGATGATTCTTTAGACTATATAGAAAATATCGATGCCTCACTCAGAGGTGAAGATATCAATCCAATCAAAAACCCAGAAATACTACCTAAAAGCAAAAAATGATCCATTGAATTTTTCGCTATACATAGCCAAACGATACCTATTGTCAAAAAACGCTAATAATGCCATTAACATTATTACAATGATTGCTGCCGTTGGTGTTATTGTTGGAACAATAGCTTTATTTTTGGTCCTTTCTGTATTTTCTGGACTTAAAACTTTTAGCAGTCATTTCTTAAATGCTACTGATCCTGACATTCGAATTACAGCGTCAAAAGGAAAATCTTTTTTATTTACAAGTCATATAAAAGAGACCCTAGATAGCACCAAAGACATCTTATCCTACGCTAAAGTTATTGAAGAACGCGCATTTTTTAAATACGGAAAAAAAGAACAAATTGCTTATATCAAAGGAGTTGACAGTAATTACACAAAAGTGGTTAAAGTAGATTCTCTGATATTTTCAGGAAATTGGATCGATTTTAACACCAACACCGCCTTGGTTGGTAATGGCATCGGTAATAAACTTTCTATAGGAATCTTAAACTATGGAGAGCCCTTACATATTTACGTTCCCAAATCTGGTAAAAAATATATTGGCAACCCTGACAAAGCTTTTAAAAAGGTAAGCACCCAAGCAGTAGGTGTATTTTCTATCTCCGAAGAACTAGACAACAAATTTGTATTTACCTCTCTAAACCTCAGTCAAGAATTACTCAACTACAAAGAAAATCAGATCAGTGCCATCGACATCAAAAACAAAAAAGGAGAGGCCATAAGCATTGCTAAATCATTAAAAAAGAAGTTGGGTCCTGATTTTAATATTCTAACACGAGAAGAATTAAATGCTGTATTTTATAAAATCTTAAATACCGAAAAACTAATTGCGTATTTAATTTTTACCTTGGTCCTAATTATTGCTTTATTTAACGTGATTGGCTCTATTATTATGATGATCTTAGATAAAAAAACCAACCTCAAAACCCTATTCAATCTCGGTGCGAGTGTAAAAGAGATCAAACAGATCTTTATTTTTCAGGGAATTTTATTAACCGTGGTGGGTCTGTTGGCAGGAATTTCTTTAGGAGTTGTACTAATTTTATGTCAAAACAAATTTCACTTGTTTATGATCTCACAAAACATCCCTTATCCAATAGAACTAAAATTAATCAATGTAATTATTGTTTGTATTACGATTACAACACTTGGATACATCGCTGCTAAGATAGCCAGTAGTCGAATATCAAAAAAATTGGTTGAAGAATAAATCTAATAACTATAGTCTCCAAATTTAGCCAACACCTCGTCAAAGGTTATACGCATTTCTTCTAACGAATTAGAGGTCACCATTTTTAATCGATATTCTTTAAAATTAGGAATCCCCTTAAAATAAGTACCATAATGACGACGTGTTTCCATCAATCCTACAATTTCCTTTTCTTTCCAGGCAATTTCCATTTCTAAGTGACGGCGCGCCACAGCAACCCGATCTGCAATGGAAATGGGCGCCAAGTGTTCTCCTGTTTTAAAAAAGTGTTTTACTTGCTTAAAAAACCACGGATTTCCAATACTTGCTCTTCCGATCATGGCTCCATCTAACCCATATTCATCACGCATTTTAACTGCTGCTTCAGGACTGTTTACATCACCGTTCCCAAAAACGGGGATATGCATTCTTTGATTGTTCTTAACTGCCGCAATTGGAGCCCAGTCAGCTTCCCCTTTATACATTTGAGCCCTTGTCCTTCCATGAATAGAAATGGCTTTACAACCTACATCCTGAAGACGTTCAGCTACTTCAACGATTTTAATCGAATCTGTGTCCCAACCCAAACGGGTTTTCACCGTAATCGGCAAATTGGTATGCTCAACCATGGCCTTTGTCAGAGAAACCATCAAATCGATGTCCTTTAAAATTCCCGCACCGGCACCTTTACTAACCACCTTTTTTACAGGACAGCCAAAATTAATGTCAATTATATCTGGTTTCGACTGTTCTACGATCTCTACCGTACGCAACATAGACTCTAAATTGGCGCCAAAAATCTGAATACCTACAGGGCGTTCTTTTTCATAAATATCCAATTTTTTAACGCTTTTTGCAGCATCTCTAATTAAACCCTCAGAGGAAATAAATTCTGTATATACCACATCGGCCCCTTGCTCCTTACACAAAGCTCTAAATGGAGGATCACTAACATCTTCCATAGGAGCTAGTAAAAGAGGAAAATCGTTTAATGCTATGTCACCTATTTTTACCAATCTTTTCTTGATATTTTAACGCTGCAAAGATAAAGAATAATTGGCTTTGTGAATAAATTTGAACCTTCTAAAATGAATTCCGTACTTTAGACCTTTTAAGAATCATAATTTTATGAACTCAAAAAAAACGTACAACTGGGCCATTCTTGGTTGTGGAAAAATAGCTAAAAATTTTTCAAAGGACCTACGACTTTTAGACAGGGCCATTCTATACGCTGCTGCTTCAAGAAACCTTGAAAAAGCCAAGGTGTTTTCTAAAGAATACGGCTATCAAAAAGCCTATGGCTCCTACCAAGAAATGGTAAAAGACCCAAAAGTTGACATTGTGTATATTGCCACACCTCACTCATTTCACATGCAGCATTCGCTTTTGTGTTTAAAACACAAAAAAGCTGTCTTATGTGAAAAAGCTTTTGCTATTAATGAAAAAGAAGTGCGACAAATGATTGATGCCTCTAAAAAGAACAACACTTTTTTAATGGAGGCCTTTTGGACCCGTTTTACCCCAACTTTTCAAAAAGTCTTGGAAATTGTAAAATCTAAAGAATTGGGCGATTTGATTCGTGTAAAATCTGACTTTATGTTTCTGGCGCCATTTGATGCTGAAAGTAGGCTTTACAAACGATCATTGGGAGGGGGTTCATTGTTAGATATTGGTATCTACCCTGTTTTTACCGCCTTAACAACCCTTGGAATACCCAAAAAAATAAGTACTCATGCAACTTTAAGTCCAACAGGGTCTGACAAAAGCATCACTTTATTGTTCAAATACTCTGAAAAAAAATCTGCTTATTTGACCGCTAGTTTTTTATGTGAAGGCTTTAATGACAGTGAGTTTTATTTTGAAAAAGGAGCGGTCAAAATATCAAGAGAACCTGAAAAACCAATTGTCATTACAAAAAAAGGTCTTCAAGAAGAACGGTATGTAGACATGTATGAGGGTATGGGCTACCAATTTGAAGCTGCTCATGTGATGGACTGCCTAGACAAACAATTGATTGAAAGTCCCTTATTACCACTCTCCTTCAGTTTGCAACTTATTAAAACACTTGACCAAATCCGTGCCAAAGCTAACATTGTTTATCCGGACCACGATTAAAAACTATAAAAATTCCAGATTCAGTTTTGGCACCAGATTACTACTTTTATTTGTAAAGCCTCTCTGTGGTTGAATCAAAAAAAACTATCTTTGTCAACCATTCTTCGAAAGAAAAACCAAATGAAAAACATACGGAATTTTTGTATCATCGCACATATTGATCATGGTAAAAGCACTTTAGCAGATAGACTTCTGGAATATACAGGAGCTGTTAGCGATCGAGAAAAAAAGGACCAACTGTTAGACAATATGGACTTGGAACGTGAACGCGGAATTACCATCAAGAGTCACGCTATACAAATGGAATACGAATTGCAAGGAGAAACTTATATTTTAAACCTTATTGACACGCCTGGACATGTCGATTTTTCTTATGAAGTATCTCGATCTATCGCTGCATGTGAAGGTGCCTTGTTAATTGTAGATGCCGCACAGAGTATACAGGCACAAACGATCTCAAACCTGTATTTAGCCTTGGAAAACGATTTAGAAATCATTCCCATACTAAACAAAGTAGATTTACCCAGTGCAAACCCTGAAGAGGTCACAGATGATATCGTCGATCTTTTAGGCTGTGATGCTGAGGAAGTAATTCATGCCAGTGGAAAAACAGGTTTTGGTGTAGATACCATTTTAGAAGCTATCATTGAGAGAATTCCTGCTCCTCAAGGAAATCCTACAGCGCCTCTACAGGCTTTAATTTTTGATTCTGTCTACAATTCATACAGAGGTATTGAAACCTATTTTCGGGTGATGAATGGAGAAATTAAAAAAGGGCAACGCATCAAATTTATAGCAACCAACAACGAATATTTTGCTGATGAAGTTGGAACCTTAAAATTAAATCAAGTAGTAAAAGAATCTGTTAAAACAGGAGATGTTGGCTATTTAATTACAGGAATAAAAACTGCTAAAGAGGTAAAAGTAGGCGACACTATTACAGATGCCATCAAAGGAACTACGGAAAGTATTGACGGTTTTGAAGATGTAAAACCAATGGTATTTGCAGGTATTTATCCTGTAGACACAGAAGATTACGAAGAATTGCGTTATTCTATGGAAAAACTACAATTAAATGATGCTTCTCTTGTTTTTACACCTGAAAGTTCAGCCGCATTGGGCTTTGGTTTTCGTTGTGGTTTTTTAGGAATGCTACACATGGAAATTATTCAGGAACGCTTGGAACGCGAATTTAACATGACCGTGATTACAACGGTTCCAAACGTATCTTATCACGCATTTACAAAAAAAGATCCTGATACCATTATTCAATTAAATAACCCTACTGATCTACCGGATCCTTCTGGACTGGATCGCGTAGAAGAACCTTATATAAAAGCTTCCATTATTACCAAATCCGATTTTGTTGGACCAGTAATGGGTTTGTGTATTGAAAAAAGAGGAATTATCGTCAACCAATCCTACTTGACTACACAACGGGTTGAACTTATTTTTGAGATGCCTTTGGCGGAAATTGTTTTTGATTTCTATGATCGTTTAAAAACCGTTTCGAAAGGATATGCATCGTTTGACTACCATCCTATTGGAATGAGAGAATCAAAATTAGTACGTGTAGATATTTTACTAAACGCACAACCTGTAGATGCGCTTTCTGCCTTGATCCATGCAGACAATGCCTATACCATTGGAAAAAAAATGTGCGAAAAACTAAAAGAATTAATTCCCCGTCAACAATTTGACATTCCAATTCAAGCAGCTATTGGTTCAAAAATAATTTCAAGAGAAACAACTAAAGCCTTGCGTAAAGATGTAACCGCTAAGTGTTATGGTGGTGATATTTCTCGTAAACGAAAGCTTTTAGAAAAACAGAAAAAAGGAAAAAAACGAATGAGACAAGTAGGAAATGTTGAAATTCCTCAAGAGGCATTTATGGCTGTTTTAAAACTGAACGATTGATCTTAAAACTTATATTAAATCATTGTTGAAAACCCCCTTGAAAACTCAATAAATATTTTTAGGGTCCTTACCCCCCAAAATCGTCAAAACGAATATTCTCGGGAGGAACACCAAAATCATCACACATTTTAATAACGGCCTGGTTCATCATTGGTGGTCCACAAAAATAGAATTCTATATCTTCTGGTGCCTCATGGGTACTCAAGTAATTATCAATAAGTGCCTGGTGAACAAATCCGACAAATCCGTCACCTTCTGAGCCAATATTTTCTTTGATTTTCCAATGGTCCTCTTCTAGAGGTTCAGACAATACCAAGTGCATTTTAAAATTAGGAAACTGCTTTTCTAAAGCCTCAAAATAGTGCAAATAAAACAATTCTCTTTTAGAACGACCCCCATACCAATAAGTAACTTTACGTCCTGTTTTCATGGTATGAAACAACTCGTATAAATGTGAACGCATCGGCGCCATACCTGCTCCACCACCCACGTAAACCATTTCAGCATCGGACTCATTGATAAAGAATTCTCCATAAGGCCCTGAGATGGTTACCTCATCACCTACTTTACGCGAAAATATATAGGAAGAAGCAATTCCAGGGTTTACGTCCATCCATCCGCCCTTTACACGGTCAAAAGGAGGACAAGCCACACGTACATTCAGCATAATATTACAACCTTCTGCAGGATAAGAAGCCATGGAATAAGCCCTTTCTATTGTATCATTATTTTTCATCACCATGGGCCATAACTTAAACTTATCCCATTCTTCATGAAATTTATCTGGCTCTCCTGGATGATCTTGAGGATGTGCCGTAATATCCATATCTGAAAATTTCACTTCTGTTTTAGGAATTTCGATTTGAATATAACCTCCTGCTTTGTAATTCATCTCTTCAGGAATTTCAACAACAAATTCTTTGATAAACGAAGCTACATTGTAATTGGAAACTACTTTAGCCTTCCATTTTTTAATTCCAAAAATTTCTTCTGGAATGCTAATATCCATGTCATTTTTAACTTTTACCTGACATCCTAAACGAACACCTGCTGCCAACTCTTTACGGGTAAAGTGTGGGGTTTCTGTAGGAAGTGCCTCTCCACCACCTGATAATACATGACATTCACATTGTATACAAGTTCCTCCACCTCCACAAGCAGAAGGCAAAAAGATCTTTTCGTTTCCAAGAGTTCCTAATAAGGTACCTCCTGCTTTAACTTCAATGGTCTTTTCTCCATTAATGGTAATTTTTACTTTCCCCGAAGGAAGCAATTTGGCCTTGGCAATCAATAAAATGGTAACCAAAATGAGAACTACCATTAAAAATACGACAATACTTATTGTTATAGTCATTGATATAATCTAATAATCATTTATAATTTTATTCCTGAAAAACTCATAAATCCTATCGCCATTAAACCCGTGATGATAAAGGTAATTCCCAGTCCTTTTAAAGGAGCAGGAATATTTGAATAGGCAATCTTTTCTCGAATAGCAGCAATGGCTAAAATAGCCAAAAACCATCCTATCCCTGAACCTAATCCATATACCGCAGATTCTGATATGTTTGAAAAATCTTTTTGCTGCATAAATAATGACCCTCCTAAAATGGCACAGTTAACAGCAATTAAAGGAAGGAATATTCCCAAAGCACCATATAGGGCTGGAGCAAATCGTTCAACAATCATTTCAACCAATTGAACCATAGATGCAATAACAGCGATAAACATGATAAAACTCAAGAAACTCAAATCAATACTAGCATAAGAATCACCCAGCCACTGAAGCGCTCCTGGTTTTAACAAATAACTGTCTAACAAAAAGTTTATAGGTACTGTTACTACCAATACAAAAATAACTGCAGAACCCAACCCTACAGCTGTTTTTACTGTTTTTGACACCGCTAAGTAAGAGCACATTCCCAAGAAATAGGCAAATACCATGTTGTCGATAAAAATGCTCTTTACAAAAATGTTGATATAATCCATCTTATACTTATTAATCTTGTTTAATCTTCAATCAGACTTCGGTTTTTTGAACGCTGTATCCATATAATAATACCAACGGTAATTAAAGCCATTGGAGACAATAACATAAATCCGTTGTTTTCATAACCCAAGGCATAAACCCCTGTCGATTCTGCTATGGTTTTTGCTTTATGTCCTAATACTTCAAATCCCATCAGCTTTCCTGAACCCAATAATTCTCTAAAAAAAGCAACAATTACCAAAATCAAAGCATACCCAGCACCGTTTCCTACACCATCCAAAAACGCCTTCCAAGGTCCGTTTGCCAAAGCAAAAGCTTCTAAACGCCCCATCACAATACAATTGGTAATAATCAAACCAACAAATACGGACAATTCTTTACTCACATCATAGGCATAGGCCTTTAATATTTGATCGACCAAGATCACTAAAGAAGCGACAATCAACAATTGAACGATGATACGTATTCTACTCGGAATTAAATTTCTCAACAACGATACAATAACATTGCTCGCTATAATTACGAATAAAACGGCAATAGACATCACCAAAGCCGGTTTTAACTGAACCGTAATGGCCAATGCAGAACAGATACCTAATACCTGAACAGAAATCGGGTTGTTATCGTCTAATGGGTCCGATAATAAGGCCCTATTTTTCTTGGAGAACAATGCTTCTTTTTCTTCTGCCATGATTAATTATTTTTAAAATATGGTAAATAACGAGCCAATCTTTCTTGTAGCATATCTGATATACCATCAGAGGTAATGGTTCCTCCTGAAATTCCGTCTACTCCATGTAAATCTTCTGCTTTTGCTCCTCCTTTTACTGCCTTAACAGATATAAAATTATCTATTGCAAAACCTGCTTCTAGGTCTTCTAATAGTGTTTTTCCTACAAATTGTTCTTCAAACCAGTCTGTGGTAATTTCTGCACCCAAACCAGGGGTTTCTCCCTTGTGATCAAAATTAGCCCCAACTATGGTGTTTTTATCAGAATCCAAAGCGATATAACCCCATATGGCATCCCAAAGACCTGCACCATACAAAGGAATTACATAAAACGTTTTACCTTCTTTTTCAGCGATGTATAATGGAAGGCGCTGATTGATTGAATCTTTTTTAATTTCTTTTTTTAAACTCAATTCAAATGCCTTTGAATTTTCATCAACGGTACCGTCTTTTTTTAAGGCCAATTGCTGTTTGATGTACTTATCAAAACCTGCATCTGCACTTTCTCTGGAAACATCTACGCCAATAGCGGAGAGGATGTTCTGCATTTTTTCTGCCCTGATATTTTTTTGTTGCAAAGGTTTTAAAGTCGTTGCAGTATACGAGAGTAAGCCCGCAATGATCGTTACCATTACAATGGCAAAAAGAAAAGTATATTTATTGCTGTTTGTATCCATTTCTATACTATTTTTAAACGGTTTTTACGTTTCTTAATATTGGCTTGTATCACGTAATGGTCAATGGTAGGAGCAAATACGTTGAGTAATAAAATAGACATCATGATTCCTTCAGGATAAGCTGGGTTGATGATTCGAATCATGATTCCTAAAAAGCCGATTAAAAATCCGTAGTACCACTTTCCTCTATTGGTCTGTGCTCCAGAAACAGGATCTGTAGCCATAAATACAATGGCAAAGGCAAATCCTCCTACCAATAGATGTTGCCACCAAGGAAAGTTTAACAAAGCATTTTCAGGATAGGACGTTCCGACCAGATTAAAAATAATCCCCATAGCTGCACCTCCTAATAAAGAGGAAAGCATAATTCTCCAACTAGCTACTCCTGTAAATAACAAGAAAGCGGCACCGATTAATATCATCAATACAGAGGTTTCTCCGACAGAACCGGGAACAAACCCTAAAAACATATCCAATACACTGCCTACTTCTGATTGGCCCGATGCCAAAGCCCCTAAAATGGTTTCTCCTGAAATAGCATCTACAGTACTTGCATCAGCGACCCATACTTTGTCTCCCGACATACTTGGCGCATACGAAAAATACGCAAAGGCCCTAGCCACTAAGGCTGGGTTTAAAACATTCATTCCTGTGCCTCCAAAAGCTTCTTTACCTATTAATACAGCGAAAGCGACAGAAACTCCAAGCATCCATAAAGGCAGATCGATAGGCATAATCAATGGAATTAAAAGCCCTGAAACCAAATAACCTTCATTAATTTCATGCCCTCTAAAAATTCCAAAAGCAAATTCAATACCCAGACCAACGCCATAGGAAACTACAACCATCGGTAAAAATTTGAAGGCGCCGTATAGTAAATAATCTAAAAAAGTACCCGCTTCTCCTAATTGAGAAAAATACTGGTAACCGACGTTCCACATTCCAAAGATCATAGCTGGTACCAGTGCAAAAATAACAGTTACCATTACCCTTTTTAAATCGACTCCATCTCGAATATGCGCCCCGTATTTAGTCGTATGATTAGGGACAAACATCAAAGTGTCAAAAGCATTGAAACCCGGCGCTAATTTTTCGAACTTTCCTCCTTTGTCAAAAAGAGGCTTATACTTGTCAAATGTATTTCTAATAAATCCCATTATCCTACTTCGTTTATCATTAAATCCAATCCTTGTCTTACGATTTTTTGCGCCTCAATTTTAGAAGAACTCGTGTAATCTATTAAAGAAAAATCTTCTGGAGCTACTTCATAAATTCCTAAATTTTCCATCTTTTCAATATCGTTGGCTAAAATGGCTTTTAGCAATTGCATCGGGTAAATATCTATCGGCATTACCTTTTCCATTTCTCCAGTGACCACCATGGCGCGCTCTTCACCATTTAAATTAGTGTTTAAAACGTATTCCTTCTTTGGGCTTAACCATGAAAAAGAGGTTTTAGAGGCACTGTGTATTTTTGAACCTCCCACAAAAGGAATCCATCCAAACATTCGATACACATTTCCTTCTGGTATTGCACTGATTAGGTTATCGTAAAAACCTAAGAAACCATCCTTAGCAGATGTTTTGGCTCCCGTCAAAACATTCCCGGAAATAACCCTTATATTATTTTTATTTATTTTTCCTTCTAAAAAATCTTTTAAACTTTGACCAATAGTTACACTATAATATTGAGGTTTTTTAACCTCTGATCCTGCCAATGCAATTACCCTATTCGGTCTGTATTCTCCTGTTAAAAAGAGATTTCCAATAATCACCACATCTTGCGGATTGATCGTCCAAACCTTTTCTCCTTGATTGATCGGAGCTACCTTTGAAATTTGAACCCCTACATTTCCAGAAGGATGTTTCCCTATTATTTTTTGAATATTGACATTTTCTACCTTGTTGAAAAAATTAATACTTTCATCAATACAAAGGGTAACCTTACCTTTAGTCAATTTTGAAATAGCATCAATTCCCGCTTGAAAAGCAAGTTCCTGACCTTTTAGTGCATAACTGTAATCAGGCGCCAAAGGTGCCGTATCAAAAGAAGAAATAAAAATTCCTTTTGGCTCATCTGCTGGATTGGCAATAACATCGTAAGGACGTTGATTGACAAAAGCCCAACAACCACTGTCTAAAATTTTTGAAAGAATCTCTTCTCCACCAAGCCCTTTAGGATCTGCTTTACCAAAATTAACATAATCATCAGCTGTTTTGGATGCTATGACAATCGCTAAAATTTTTCTTTTAGCCCCTCGCTTAATCTCAGTAACTGTTCCACTAACCGGAGAGGTAAATTTAATCTTTTCATTTGATTTAGAATAAAACAAAGGTGTTCCCACAGATACTTCTGTACCAACTTTTACAGTCAATTTAGGGGTTATTCCATGGAAATCTTCTGGTTGAATGGCAAAAATTTTGGGACGAGAACTTGCAGAAATTGTCTCTTCTGCTGTGCCTTTAAGCTTAATATCTAAGCCTTTTTTTATTCGAATGTCCTGTGACATATACAGAATTTATATTAAGTTTTTTTAAACAGTGCAAATTTAACTATTTTCAAACTTTTACAAAACAATATAATTGGCTTTATATCTGGATTTTATTTATTTATACTCGTTCTAAATAATAATCTTTATTCTCAAAAAATCTATAGTAATATTAAAAATGGCTTGTCTTCTTAAATAATTATTGTCTTCCAATTACTCGAACTGAATTATTTAAGACCTTCATTTCTAACGGAGTATGCCCAATGAATTCTCCATCCATATCGATTGGGCAGGAAATAGGGGCTTGTATCGAACACGCTTCAATTGTAGTGTAAGTTATTTCATCATGAACTAATTTTTCTCCTTTTCTAATTTTTGACAGGTTTCTTATGTAATCCCATAGACTTAGATTGCCCATAATCGTCAATTCAATTTTTCCATCATTGACACATGCGTCAGGCGCTATACAAATTCCACTACCAAAATATTTTCCATTGGCCATACAAAGACTTAATATTTTTCCACTCCAAGTATAGCTCTTACTTTTCAATTCAACATGCCGTTTTTTGTATTTCAAAAAAGAAGAAACAATCGCTTTGGTATAAGTAAGATTTGGATTAGAAAACTTCCTCCCTTTTGCCAGATCTTCAACAACATTTCCTCCTATACCAATATCGATGATATTTATAAAATAACGCTGATCTGTTTTGCCTGATAAATTTTCAAATTTTACCAATCCAATGTCAACATTTATAAAAGATTGATCTTCAATCATAGCCCTCAGTTCATTTAAGTCATTTCGAACCTTAATGGATCTTGCAAAATCATTACCCGTACCCATTGGTAAAACCCCCAAAACAACATGATTACGTAATTTTTCGGAAGTCGCCATATAGCCATTAACCATTTCATTAATACTGCCATCACCCCCAGCTATAATAACAAAATCTGCATTGGCTTCTATAGCTTCTTTTGTTTCATTTTTGGCACCATTGTCTAGATTCGTGGACCTGAAACTAACATCAAACCCCTTATTAAAAACAGCGGTAATACGTTTTTTGATTTTATCAACCTGTTTTAATTTCCCATGAAGAATAAAAGCAATTTTTAGGCTATTTTTCATTATTTACTAATTCTGTATATTGATTGAGAATTTGAGCAATTTTATCTTTGATCATTTTATTTTTAGGATGTTTTTTCAACACATATCCAAGTGCTAGTCGTCTGTTTAAAATGTCATCGATATAAAAACAATCCTGATATTTGGCAAAAAAAGCAACTTCAGCATTCAATATCTGAAATTCTTTATCCAACCAAGTTCCAAGTTCAGGGTTGTGATAAATTAAATTAAACAAATAGAAGCTTTTATTACCATATTTGTTTTTTATGTGATTGACCATATCAGAATCTAATGATTCAGGAATCATTGTGTTTGTATCAGGATGATTCATTTTTTCTGCAGGGCATTTTTCAATCTTATTTTCCAATTTACTGATTAATGTTTTAGCCATCGCTCTGAAAGTGGTTAATTTGCCACCCGCTAAACTAATTACCCGACTATTACTCCACCAAACCTTAAAATCTCTGGTTTTGTCTTGACTAGAAATTTCTTCCTTAAAAAGTGGGCGCAAACCAACAAATTCAGATAAAATATCATCTTCAGTAACATTTAAATCAGGAAAAAAACTGTTAATACCATGCAATACATAATCAATATCATTTTGATTGATCTCTATATTATCAAGATCTCCATCATATTCTGTATCTGTTACGCCTATAATAACTGAATTATATTCCCAAGGAACTGCATAAAACATACGCTTGTCATTGGCATATGAAGAAAAGGCATAGGCACTTTTCACAGGAATTTTATCTTGAGAAAAGACCAGATGTATCCCTTTACTTGGTGCCATAAACTTCTGAGAGTCCTGCACTAAACAATGCAGTATCTTATCTGTCCAAGGACCACCACAATTAACCACATATTTGGTTTTTATCTCTACTGAATTATTGGTCAGATGATCAAAGCAATTTAATGAATAGTAAGAATCCGTTTGTGTGCTACTCACGAGTTCAAAATAATTTAAAGCAGTTGCATTTATATATTCTTTTGCTTCCAAAATTATTTCTGTAGTTAGTCTTGAGTCATTCGTGATACCATCATAGTAACTAAAACCACCCTTTAAATTCTGGTGGTTAATAGCATCTAATTTTTTAAGTGTTTTTTTTTTGTTAAAAAAAGAATACTTAGAGAGTAAATTGTGCCTCCCTATCATTTGATAAAAGATCATTCCCAACCTGAATTTAATACTAGATTGGTAAAGCGGGTAAACAAATTCAATCGGTTTTACAATATGAGGATATGTCTCTAATAAGTAATTGCGTTCAATAAGACTTTCACGAACCAATTTAAAATAGAAAAACTGCAAATACCTCAATCCTCCATGAACGAGTTTTGCAGACTTTGAACTCGTACCACTAGAAAAATCTCCTTTCTCTATCAAGAGCGTTTTATATCCTTTTTTACTTGCTTCAAAGAATACTCCAGCTCCGCTAACACCACCTCCAACAATTACCAGATCAAATGTTTCAGCTTGTATTGCGTCCAATTTTTGTTTACGAGTCATACAACTTATTAGGATTTAATATATTATTAGGATCTAGATGTTTTTTTATGACTTTAAGGAGTTTCTTTGATTCGCCAGTCAGTTTTTGTAAATACCACATCTGGTGATCTTTACCAACCCCATGGTGATGGCTAATGGCGCCACCACCGTCAGTCAGCGCATCTGAAACCACTTTTTTGTAATGTTGCCATTGCCCGAGTTCATTGTCTTTGTCTTGTTTTACAAGCATTGTGAAGTAAAGAGAGGCCCCTGTTTGATAAGCATGGGAAATATGGCAAAATAAGAGCCCTTTTTTATCTAAAAAATCACTATTTTTTTTCAATGAATTGTGAACAGAATCATATAATTGTTGAATGTTACTCCAATAGCTTACCGTTTCAAAAGTATCGATCATAATACGATGTTCTATCATAGTATCTCTCAAATAGGGAAGAGCAAACCGCTTTTCTTCCCATGTAGAAGATACACTAGCGGGCAAAACTACTGCACCGTTTTTTTTACATATTGCCTTAGCAATTGCCGGCATATAACTATCCGCCTTATTTTTAACCGCAAAGCGCATCATTAATATACAAGGATTGTCATATCCCTTTTTTTCGAGATATACTTTCATTAATTTTTCAAACTTCTTTTTAAAAGTGCTTTTAACACTATTACTCATCAAAGACAAAACCTTTGTTTCTGTAGCATCAGATAACCGGGTAATTGAAGCGTGTATACCTGCCTGAACCATATCTTTTATCGCAGTTGTTCCTTCCTCAAAAGATTTGTACAGAGTAACGGACCATATATAATCTTTAGGGAGTTTTGAAATGCACATTTTTGCTTTGGTAATAACACCTAAAGTTCCTTCTGAGCCTACAAATAAATGATGAAAATCAATTCCGGAAGCATGGCGCGGAAAATCTGTATGTTTGATTGTACCCGTTGGTGTTATAACTTCCAATCCTAGAACCATATCTTCTATCTTGCCATAAAGTCCAGATTCCTGACCAGCTGACCGAGTGGCAATCCAACCTCCAAGTGTCGAGAATTCAAAAGATTGTGGAAAATGCCCAAGTGTATACCCTTTTTGGTTTAATATTTTTTCAAGTTCAGGGCCATAGATACCCGCCTGAAAAGTAGCCGTATTAGCAATCTCGTCAATATCAATTAAATTTTTTAATCTGGTCATATTTAGCACCATGGTCCGTTGATTGTCTGCTTCAACTTCTGTAGCACCCGTTACATTACTACCCCCGCTATAGGTTATTATTTTAATGTTTTTTTGATTGGCATGTTCAAGAATATGAACAATATCCTCTTCAGATTCAGGATATATGATAAAATCAGGATAGGTCAATATTTGGTTACTAAATACTTTTATGACATCGTGGTAACTTCTGGCTATGGCATACCGTAAACGGTCAATTTTAGCATTAGAGAATTGATGCTTTTGTAATTTTGAAAAAACAAAATTGAAATCCTCCTCTCGAAAAGTTGGTTCAGGAACATCAAATTCTTCAGGGATTTTAAAATCATCTTCAATTTTTATTCCCCATCGTTCTTGCAAAAAAGAAATAAATTTAGGATAATCTGACAAATGTTGGGAACAATCAGGATTACCCCATTTCCACCAGGT
>Ga0207964_1000090_pt1 | contig 32590 bp, 26 predicted proteins | sample Knorr_S23_td_250_FD_185608 | JGI IMG/M metagenome (GOLD analysis project Ga0207964, IMG submission 185608) | Marine microbial communities from Southern Atlantic Ocean transect - Knorr_S23_td_250_ad_251m_LV_A (SPAdes) (version 2) | ecosystem: Environmental > Aquatic > Marine > Oceanic | place...
AGTTTAAAGTAGAATTTTTCGTTATTATACGCATTGAGTTCTCCATCACTTTCAGTATCCTTAGCAGTATTATATTCGTAATCAACATTTTCTGTTGCGTCTATGAATCCTACTTGACCTAAAGAATGATCCCACCCACTCTTTTTTACAATGATATCCTCTTTATCAAGGCTTGTCATGCTATCCGACATTTCGGCACTTCTATTACCAATGATTAGCATGATATTACCATCATTGTTTGGGCTTGGGTTGCCATTCGTTAGTAAATCACCATCAGCACTACTATTGTAATTTTTAGCGTTAATACTAGTCATAAACAATTCATTTAGGAGAAAGTACCCGTTTTTGGTTGTAAATGTTACATGGGGTTCATTTCCTCCTCCGCTTTTATAACCCTCCCCTATATAACCACCATTATCCTCTGTAGGAGTCTCAGGAGGGATACTCCAACTTTCAAAAGGCGTTCTATCAGGGGTAAGATCGGATATAGTTTTAGACCAATCAACTAGGTTGGTATTTCCAGGATAGTTTTCATAATCTACTGCCATGCCACTTACCGAGGGGATAAAAGTAAAATAGTTGGTTCTTAAAGCGTCTAGGAATTCAATGACTATTGGATTAGCACCTTCTCCTCCGACACCATAGTCATTTGCCAATTTGTCTAATCTAAATAAGCCTCCAGAGGCGGTATCAATACCGTCGGTATTCTGATTAGAGCTTACCCTGAATGTTATGGGATTACCATTGGTGTAAATAAAAAGCGTCCAATACCCACTACCATCGTCTACATCATAATACGCCCACGAATTTGCATGAAAACTGCTTACTTCCGTATTATGAGTCCCTTTGGAAGGTGTATAGTTGGCACTTAACTTTAGATCAAAATTGCACCCACCATAGCAGTACCATTCTTCTGCTCCCTCGTATACTCCATCTAAATCAACTATTTTATCTCCTGGGTTTACATCTCCTCCTCCATAGTTATCTTTAAATTTAAAACGCTTATTATCGCCATTACCATTGGTAACCGCCACATTACGGGTGTTCTCTGGAAATCCTCCGTTATTAGGTTTTAAACTGTTTAAATGACTATAAAACTTATTAAAAAATTCGTGTTGTGTAGGTACCTTACCATTGTGAAACGTAGCTGCATAATGATAGGTTCTTTCATCTTTAAGATGTGTTGAATAATGATCCCACAGTATTTGTTTGGCGACTGGGGAATCGAGCATGTCGTCAATGACCTCTTCTAATCCGTCAGGGGCATACTCTTCCATGGACTCCGGAAAACCTTTGCCCATCAAATAGAACAGCTGTTGCAAGGCGATGGGTACATTCGCTCCTTTATGGGGGGTGTCAAAAGAAACATAGAGCCGGGTGTCATGGTCATAATTGGGATTGTCAGGGTCTGAACCCTGTTTGTACTCCATATAGTTCAAGGCATAGCGAGCAATCAACCCCCCCCATAGAAGGACCGATAATCACATTCTCGGTAAAGGGGTTATTCGGTTTTCCGGTAAGCGGATTGATATCGCCTTTATCTTTCTGATAATTCACCCTTTTAATCAACTCTGCCAGTAAAAGTCCGTTGCGTTCTATATAGTCTGCACCTCCTGTAATCTCTGTTCCGTTGTTGTAATACTTAGGGAAATCTACAATAATCAGATCAAATCCCCAATTACTTAAAGTGTTTTTAAACCTCTTCCCTGCTTCCGACTTTTCCATCTCTTCAATAATACTCTCAATATCTCTTGACTGTGCTGGATCGAAACCATCTATAAAAAAAACAGGTTGGTTCAGGATATTATCTTCACCAAGAATAATTTTATAATTAGCCCTTCCTCCAAAATTTTGGCCTGTTGCCTCATAGCGAGCGTCGAGGTTTGCTATTTCAATGGAACCAGTGGTTGAAAAGGATTCTGTTCTTCCATATTCTAAATGATAGTCGTTTGTTGGATTAGTATTAGGGGAATATTGGGCAAATCCTACGGTCGTAAACAATACACATAAAAAGACCATGGTAATCTTTTTTAGATAACTTAAGTGGGCGCAACTAGCGACACCACAGAGACTGTGGAGCTCCTTTTTCATAATAAGCAGTTTTTTTTTCACAAAGCAATTAATTTTCACCAAAGGCATACAAGCCTTTCTCGATAGAGAAAATTTTAACATAAACATAACGGTATAACAACGGTAACACAATTAGGGGGACTTTTTGCATACAGAGGGGGCTTGTTAAAGCTATTTTTAAACCTTAGTAAACGGGGACGGCTAATTCAAAGTCTTCCCGCTAGTAATAACGGGGCATAAACGCCTGTTTTTCGAACGTCACATCCAAATTGGGATTCCTCTTGGGAGCCCTTTTAATAGCCTTAAAATTTATATCCTTTTGTAAATGGACTACCAATTCAAGACTCTTTCGTTGAGTGAGTATAAACAATCGATTTTCAAACATCTTTCAAAAAGAGGGGGTGCAATTTGAAATGACTATAATTCTCCCTTTATCAAGGGCGCGTAAAAGCGCTCCTCAAAGAACACGGACAAGATTGTAAGCAAAATCATCCTAATTCACATAAAATGGGACACAAACACTACATTGCTTCAAAAAAACGGGGGGGGTAATTTGAAACGAGCATGATTACACTGTATACAAAGTGCAATAACAACTAACCATACATAAAGATAAAAAAAACTATTTTAAAGACAAAACAATCTATGATTTTTTTTTGAATTATGAGTATTTAATCTTTTATTTTTTACTAAAAAGGTTTGGTATATAACTTCCGTTGTTTTTTAAAAAAATAGTAAAAAATGTAGTAAGTTTGTTTTAAGATGGATTGAACGAATAAATAAAATAATTTAATAATGGCAGATCAAAAAGACATTCTTTTTTTGCTCATAAAATCATTGTCAAAATCTGAAAAGCGACAATTTAAATTGTATTCGGGTAGGCTGGGGGGAAATTCCGAGTCTAATTTTATGGCCCTGTTTGCTGTTTTAGATAAGATGAATACTTATGATGAGGCCTTGATTTTAAAAAAAACTAATATTAAAAAACAACAGATTTCCAATTCAAAAGCACATTTATATAAGCAGATTTTAATTAGTTTACGTTTGAGTCCGATTCACCAAAACACAAGAACTCATATTCGTGAACAGTTAGATTTTGCTACGATTTTGTATAATAAAGGATTGTATAAGCAAAGTTTGAAAATTTTAGATAAAGCAAAAAATACAGCGATTCGTAAAGAAGAAAATAATTTGGCTTATGAATTGGTAGAATTGGAAAAAGTAATAGAGTCACAGTATATTACTAGAGGAATGAGTGATCGTGCAGATGTTTTGGCTGTAGAAGCTAAAAATATCAGTTCAAAAAATGTGACGATAAGTAAGTTGTCAAATCTTTCTTTGCAATTATATAGCTGGTTTTTAAAATATGGCTATGTGCGCAATAATAACGACTTTAAAATAGTAAATGATTATTACAAAACTTGTTTGCCGAAGTACAAATTTTCAAATTTGGGTTTTACGGGTAAGATGTTTTTATATCAAGCCAAATTGTGGTATGGTTTTATTACACAAGATTTCTTGTCTTGTTATCGCTATTCTCAAAAGTTAGTTGCCTTGTTTGATGAATATCCAGATATGAAGCAGTTACATCCAGTTTTTTATTTAAAGGCAGTAAACTATTCCTTGGAATCCCTGTTTTACTTACGGCAAACCTATAAGTTTAGTGAAGCTTTAATTGCTTTAGAAGATGCTATTGAATACCAGCGTTTTTTTGTAAATGAAAACACCTTAGTGCTGTCTAATTTGTATTTGTATCAACATAAAATAAATCTTTATTACCTAGAAGGTGAATTTACAAAAGGAACTTCTTTTATTCCTGAAGTATTGGATCAATTGAAGGTGTTTCGTAAAAAAATGGACGCTCACCATGTGATGCTGTTTTATTATAAAATAGGTTGTATGTATTTTGGCGCAGGGGATTATGAAAATTGTATTTTATATTTAAAGAAAATCATTGAAAATAAAGATTTAAAAATGCGTGAAGATTTACTCTGTTACACGCGTGTTTTAAATCTAGTGGCCCATTACGAATCTGGAAACGATCAATATATTGATGAGTTAATTAGATCGACGTATAAGTTTTTGTTGAAAATGGACAACTTATATGAGGTGCAACGAAAAATGATTGCGTTTTTGAGAAACCTGTCTTCATTGTATCCTCACGAATTAAAAGAAGCTTTTAAAAAACTATATAAAGAGTTGAAAGAGTTTGAAGAGCATCCTTACGAAAAAAGAGCATTCTTGTATTTGGATATTATTTCTTGGTTAGAGTCTAATATTGAGGGAATTCCTGTAGAAGAAGTTGTAAAGCGTAAAACAAAGTTAAAAGTTTAAAGTTTTACCATAAGGTTTAAAGTTATAAAGGTTTGCAATTTGTAATTGATATATCAAATGTCATTTCGGGTGATTTTGATGAAGAAAAAAATGTATCGAGAAGTCTTCAAGTAAATTATACCACCCGTTTTTGTCAAATATTAAAAATATATAATTGAGTAAACAACAAAAATATTACTATTTCGTAAAATTCCAATATTTAGGATTCCGTTATCATGGTTGGCAAGTGCAGCCAAATGTAAAAACGATACAAAAGATGGTAGAAAGAACGCTGTCTTTTATTTTTGAGCATTCTGATTTTAAAATTTTGGGTGCGAGCAGGACAGATGCTATGGTTTCTGCAAACGAGTCTGCATTTGAATTATTTGTAGATGAATTTTTAGATACTAAATTTTTAAAAGAGCGTTTGAATAAAAGTTTGCCGAATGATATTAGGATCTTAGAGGTTTTAGAGGTAAATGAAAAGTTTAATATTATTCAGAGTTTAAAAGAAAAAGAATATGTTTATTTGTTTTCATCAGGAGAAAAAATACATCCTTTTTGTGCACCATTTATGTTAGGGGTTTTAGAACCGTTAGACATTGCTTTAATGCAAAAAGGAGCCAAATTATTTGAGGGCACTCACAATTTTCAGAGGTATGCATATAAACCATCGGAAAACACAAATTTTGTTCGTAAAATTCGCTTAAGTGAACTTGTAGAAAACACAAGGTATTCTGCCAATTTTTTTCCTAAAAAAAGTTATGTATTTCGGGTTTGGGGAACTGGTTTTTTGCGCTATCAAATCCGTTTGATGATGGGCGTACTTTTTCAGTTAGGTAAGGGGATTGTAGATTTGAATTTTATTAAAGATACTCTTGAAAATCCAAATCCCCAAACGCTTAAAGAATTAGCCCCGGCTTCTGGACTGCAATTGTATCGCGTAGATTTTCCTTAAAAATATTACGGAACCATTTTTTGACTTTTTTTATAGGAGACCAGTTGATGGTTGTTGATGGTTTTCGGCTAATAGCTGTTTGTTAACAGTTTAATATTTAGGTGCCTTTTGTTTTTGGAACACATAGATTTGTTTGGAGTAATAATTTTTTTTACTTTTAGGTAGTGTTATGATTCTGTTTTTTAAACAGCCCTCCTTCCCCTTGCATAACCCATAAATTTAAGATTAGGGTTTTAGACAATGTTTTTGTCTTTTATGAAAAAAAAATTATGAAAATTATGTATTTTGCTATATTGCCAATATTCACATTGGTTTTCATGTTTCTTGGTTGTGGATCTTCTAAAGGTCAAAGTGTTGCCACTGGTAGGTTATGTCCAGTGAAAACGATTCCACTGACTTTATATGAAGGAAATATAAATGTTGGTGCAATTCCTGACCGAAATTTGGGTTTAGATATTTTTATGCCTGTTAAGAATATTTTTGACTTTCAAGTTAAAAGCCCTTTAAGTTCACATAAGGATACACATCTCAATTATTGCCATATTACTATTGCGGCTACTGATTGTTTTGCTCGTGGTGGTAAAGGAATAACGACATACACTTGGGATAGCAGTAACGATGGAAATAACCATGATAGTACCATGAATATTGAAATACCAAAAAATGGAAGTTTTACCATTACCGTAGATTTATATGAAGGTTGTGGTCTTTGGTATAATAGTCCAATTTCTAAAAGGGCAATTTGGATGCATCAAGGGTATTATGATAGTGCAGAACGGATTGTAGTAAAAGGATGGACATTAAATAAAGTAGACGATTGTTTAGTGCCATCTTCATTGAAGGACAGATAAAAATAAACTTTATTATACTTTAACTTTTTTTCACCTATTTCCTTTCGTTTTGTGGGTTTTTTCTAAAAAACGTGATTTTAACTGTTTATCATTGTAGAATTATATGTGTAAAACGCTGTTTTATAGTTTTTTGGGTTTGTTTTTGATTCATTGGATAGCGTAAAGAAAATTTTTAAAAACGTTATAAAATAAAATCACGTTTTTATATTTGCTAGGTAGGTAAAATTTAACTTGAAAGAATTTGTTTTTCAACACAGAAAAATTATATAAATGACATTGAATAAATACAGTAGCAGATTAACTCAAGATGAGTCTCAACCCGCATCACAAGCTATGCTTTATGCAGTAGGTTTGACCGATCAAGATATGAACAAACCACAGGTTGGAATTGCAAGTACAGGTTATGATGGGAATCCTTGTAATATGCATTTGAATACTTTGGCTACTGAGGTTAAAAAACAAGCAAATAAAACAGGACAGGTAGGACTGGTATTTAACACCATTGGCGTAAGTGATGGTATATCTATGGGTACCTCAGGTATGAATTATTCATTGGCATCTAGAGATATTATTGCAGATTCTATAGAAACTGTAATGAATGCTCAAAGTTACGATGCCTTGGTTTCTGTAGTAGGTTGTGATAAAAATATGCCAGGAGCGATTATGGCGATGTTGCGTTTAAACCGTCCTGCAATTATGATGTATGGAGGAACCATTGCATCAGGAAAATACAAAGGAAGAAAGTTAAATATTGTTTCTGCATTTGAGGCATTGGGTCAAAAAGTTGCAGGAGAGATAGATGAAGCAGAATATAGAGAAATTATTAAAAGTGCCATTCCAGGAGCAGGTGCTTGTGGAGGAATGTACACGGCTAATACCATGGCATCAGCCATTGAAGCGATGGGGTTTTCATTACCTTACAACTCCTCTATTCCCGCCGAGAATCCAAACAAGCTTTCTGAAAGTGAAAGAACTGCTTTGGCAATCAAAAATTTGTTAGAGTTAGACTTGAAACCTTTAGATATAATTACAAAAAAATCCATCGAAAACGCGATTGCTGTGGTAAATGCTTTAGGAGGTTCTACAAATGCAGTACTGCATTTTTTGGCGATTGCACACGCAGCAGATATTGAATTTACTTTGGAAGATTTTCAGAGAGTAAGTGATCGAACGCCTTTAATTGCAGATTTAAAACCTTCTGGAAAATATCTAATGGAAGATGTTCACGGAATAGGAGGCACACCAGTTGTAATGAAATATTTGTTAGACAATGGTTATTTATATGGAGATTGTATGACTGTAACAGGAAAAACATTGGCGGAAAACTTGGCAGATGTTGAAGCGATTTCTTTTGAAGACAAGCAAGATGTTATTTATCCAAAGGAACAAGCTTTAAAATCGTCTGGGAATCTTCAAATACTGTATGGAAATTTAGCGGAAGCGGGAGCTGTAGCAAAAATTAGCGGAAATGAAGGACTTTTATTTGAAGGAAAAGCGGTTGTATATGATGGAGAGCAAGCGGCAAATACAGGTATTGGCAATGGAGAAGTTGAAAGAGGAGATGTTGTTGTGATACGTTATGTAGGACCGAAAGGAGGTCCGGGAATGCCGGAAATGCTAAAACCAACCTCTATGATTATGGGAGCAGGTTTGGGAAAATCAGTTGCTTTGATTACTGATGGACGTTTTTCTGGTGGTACGCACGGATTTGTGGTAGGGCACATAACGCCAGAGGCACAATCGGGAGGTACGATTGGATTGTTAAAAACGGGAGATAAGATTAGAATTAGTGCAGAAGACAATTCTATTAATGTGTTGCTTTCTGATGAAGAAATTGCAGAAAGAAAAACAAAATGGGTTGCACCGGCATCAAAGCATACAAAAGGGATTTTATACAAATATGCAAATACGGTAGCTTCTGCCTCTGAAGGCTGTGTTACTGATAAATTTTAATTTTCATAAAAATAAAGTTCTATTATTTTTTGGATAAAAAAGATTTGAATATGGGAATTACAACAAAACAAAATAAACAGACTGAAAAAATTTCTGGAGCTGAGGCACTTGTACGCGCACTTTTGGAGGAAGGGGTAGATTTGGCTTATGGCTATCCAGGTGGGGCGATTATGCCCATTTACGATGAGTTGTATAAGTACCAAGATGAATTGCATCACGTACTGACCCGTCATGAACAGGGGGCTGTTCACGCAGCTCAAGGATTTGCAAGAGTGACAGGAAAAGTAGGGGTCTGTTTGGCGACCTCTGGACCTGGGGCAACCAACCTTATTACGGGTATAGCAGATGCACAAATAGATTCTACGCCTCTGGTGTGTATTATAGGACAGGTGCCTTCTCATTTATTGGGTACGGATGCCTTTCAGGAAACAGACGTTATCAGTATTTCTGCTCCGGTTACCAAGTGGAATGTTCAGGTAACAAAATCTCAAGACATTCCTGAGGCGATTGCCAAAGCATTCTATATTGCTGCTTCCGGAAGACCGGGTCCTGTTTTGGTAGATATCACCAAAGATGCACAATTGGGTAGCTTGGAATATTCTTATAAAAAATGCACAAATATTCGAAGTTATAAGCCAGTATCTAAAACCTCTTTAGAAGTTGTAAAGAAGGCTGCTGAACTGATTAATGGGGCAAAAAAACCATTTGTAGTCTTTGGACAAGGGGTTATTTTAGGACAGGCAGAAGTAGCACTAAAATCTTTTATTGAAAAGGCAGGAATACCATCGGCATGGACCGTTTTAGGACTTTCAGCCTTACCTACGGACCATCCGTTGAATGTGGGAATGGTCGGGATGCACGGACACTATGGACCTAATAAATTAACCAATGAATGCGATGTGTTAATTGCTATTGGAATGCGTTTTGATGATCGCGTTACAGGTAATTTGAATACTTATGCTAAACAAGCCAAAGTAATACACTTTGAACTCGACCCTGCTGAAATTGATAAAAATGTAAAAACAGACGTGGCAGTTCTTGGAGATGCAAAAGAATCTTTAGAAATGATCTTGCCATATATAAAGGAGTGTAATCACGACACATGGCACAATAAATTTAAAAAGTACTATCAAGAAGAGTTAAAGGCAGTGATTAATCCTCAGTTAAAACCGACTAAAGAAGGTATGACAATGGGAGAGGTCGTTAATCAAGTAAATAAAGAAACCAACGGAGATGCGGTTATTGTGTCTGACGTAGGGCAACATCAAATGTTTGCTGTTAGATACGCTAATTTTATCAAAACACGAAGTAACATAACCTCTGGAGGTTTGGGAACTATGGGTTTTGCTCTGCCAGCAGCAATCGGTGCAAAAATGGGAGCCCCAGATAGGGAAGTGGTCGCTTTTATTGGTGATGGAGGTTATCAGATGACTTGTCAAGAATTGGGAACTATTTTACAAACCAAAGTTGCTGTAAAGATCGTCGTTTTGAACAATGAATTTTTGGGAATGGTGCGTCAGTGGCAACAATTGTTTTTTGACAAACGTTATGCTTCTACAGACATGATAAACCCAGATTTTGTCAAACTTGCAGAGGCCTATGACATCAAGGCAAATAGAGTGGTTAAGAGAGAAGATTTAGAGGCTGCTGTAAAGGAAATGATTGCTTCTAAAGAGTCGTATTTTCTAGAAGTAATGATCGAAAAAGAAGACAATATATTTCCGATGGTGCCTAGTGGAGCCTGTGTTTCAGAAGTGAGGTTGTATTGAGATTTATAGGGAGTCTGAAAGGATTTCTTGTAATGTAAAATATATTTACAAGTTAAAAGGTCTATTATTGATGGGCTTTTGAATCGTTAAACAAATAAAAGATGGAAGAATTATTTACCATATCCGTACACGCTGAAAACAATCCAGGGTTGTTGAACAGAATTTCAATCATTTTTTTAAAAAGGCACATCAATGTTGAAAGTTTAAATGTATCTCGTTCTGAAATTAAAAATGTACATCGTTTTACCATCGTTGCCAGAATGACTGAAGAAGCTGTAAAAAAGTTGGTCGGCCAGATAGAAAAACAAATTGAAGTTATCAAAGCTTTTTATCATAGAGATGATGAAATTATTTTTCATGAAACTGCTTTGTACAAAATTGCTTCAAACCTATTGTTTGACAAGAGAGAAATTCAAAATATTATCAAGAAGAGCAACGCCTCAATTATTACAGTTAATCCCAATTTCTTTGTGATAGAAAAAACAGGTTTTAGAAAAGAAACAGAAGCCTTGTATAAAGAACTGTATCCATTTGGTATTATGCAGTTTGTCAGGTCAGGAAGAATATCGGTTTCTAAAACAGAAATGAATATTTCAGAACTGTTAAAAGATTTTTAATGGCAGAATTGTAAAGATATAAGCAAAGGATTTTATACTTTTGCAATCGAATTCAAACAAAATAACAAATCAATAAATTATATAAAAATGGCAAATTATTTTAACACACTTTCTTTGCGTGAACAATTAGAACAATTGGGGCAGTGTGAATTTATGGAAAAATCAGCATTTGAAGGAGGTGTAGAAGCATTGAAAGGTAAAAAAATAGTTATTATAGGATGTGGTGCTCAAGGCTTAAATCAAGGGTTGAACATGAGAGATTCGGGATTAGACGTATCTTATACCTTAAGGCCTTCTGCCATTTCAGAAAAAAGGCAATCCTATATAAACGCCAATGAAAATGGATTTGAGGTAGGGACTTATGAAGAGATGATTCCTTCGGCAGATTTGTTAATTAATTTAACACCAGATAAACAACATACTGCTGTCGTAACAGCTGTAATGCCTTTGATGAAAAAAGGAGCTACTTTATCTTATTCTCACGGTTTTAATATCGTTGAAGAGGGAATGGAAGTAAGAAAAGATATCACGGTAATTATGGTAGCACCTAAGTCGCCAGGATCTGAGGTAAGAGAAGAGTTTAAAAGAGGTTTTGGAGTACCTACTTTAATTGCGGTGCACCCAGAGAATGACCCAGATGGAAAAGGTTGGGATTATGCAAAAGCATACGCAGTTGGAACAGGAGGTCATACAGCAGGTGTTTTAAAATCTTCTTTTGTAGCTGAGGTAAAATCAGATTTAATGGGAGAACAAACCATTCTTTGTGGATTGTTGCAAACCGGTTCTATTCTGTGTTTTGATAAAATGCTTGCCGAGGGGGTAGATGCAGGTTATGCTTCTAAATTAATTCAATACGGATGGGAAACTATTACAGAAGCTTTAAAGCACGGTGGTATTACAAATATGATGGATAGATTGTCAAATCCGGCTAAAATAGCAGCGTTTAAGGTTTCAGAAGAATTAAAAGATATCATGCGTCCATTGTTTCAAAAACATATGGATGATATTATTTCAGGTCATTTTTCTAAAACCATGATGGAAGATTGGGCAAATGATGACATTAACTTGTTGGCATGGAGGGCTGCAACAGGAGAAACTAATTTTGAAAAAACAGCAGCAGGAGATGTTGAGATCTCTGAGCAAGAATATTTCGACAATGGCGCATTAATGGTAGCTATGGTAAAGGCAGGGGTTGAACTTGCTTTTGAGGCCATGACAGATGCTGGAATTATTGACGAGTCTGCTTATTACGAGTCTTTACACGAAACGCCACTAATTGCTAATACCATTGCCAGAAAGAAATTATTCGAGATGAATCGAGTCATTTCAGATACAGCGGAATACGGATGTTACTTGTTTGATCATGCAGCAAAACCTCTGTTGGCAGATTATGTTAAGAATGCATCGAGTAATTTAATAGGACATTCATTTAACGATGGTGATAATGGGGTAGATAACAAAGAGTTGATTGAAGTGAATGCAGCCATTAGAAATCACCCGGTAGAAGAAATTGGTGAATATTTAAGAGAATCTATGACAGCGATGGAAAAAATTGTGTAGGTTATTCGAAACGATTTCAAGATATAAAAAAGCCAGATAAATTTAATTTATCTGGCTTTTTTATTGGCAGGCATCCCATATAGGATCTTTTGGAGTAGGAGCAGTAATCTGCACAGGTTTTTTGCTTACAGGGTGGATAAATTTAATTTTACGTGCGTGTAAATGAATGCCAGCGTTTTTGTTGGATCGGTCAAATCCGTATTTTAAATCTCCTTTAATAGGGCAATTGATATTGGAAAGCTGTGCTCTTATTTGATGGTGTCTGCCAGTTTCCAAGTCAATTTCTAATAAGTAGTAATTGTCTAAGGTTTTGGCCGTTTTGTAATGAAGCACGGCTCTTTTGCTGTCTTTTGTCTCTTTGTTAAAAACAGTTGCTTTGTTGTTTTTAGGATTTTTTCGAAGGTAATGGGTTAAGCTGTCAGCTGTTTTTTTCGGCTTGTTCTTAACCACGGCCCAGTAGGTTTTGTTAATTGTCTTTTCGCGAAACATTGTATTTAGTCGCTCTAAAGCTTTAGAAGTTTTAGCAAAAACAACTACACCTGTAGTAGGGCGGTCCAACCGGTGTATGACTCCTAAAAAAACATTCCCTGGTTTTTTGTATTTGATTTTGAGAAAATCTTTGATCAATTCATTCAATGGGGTGTCACCTGTTTTATCACCCTGAACCAGATCACCAACTTTTTTGTTGATGGCAATGATGTGATTGTCTTCAAAAAGGATTTCTAAATTTTTTAAGCTTGACCGCATCGCTTAGTTTTTACATTCTTTGAGCTTCTCATTAAGTTTGTGGACATAGTCAAGTAGTTGATCTTTTCCTTCTTTTGAATTTGAAGAGGTGACAAAGTACTCAGGAAAAACCTCCCAAGAATTTGCTAATAGTTTTTCTTTATAAACGGCGATGTTTTTTTGGAGAACGGTTGGTTTTAATTTGTCTGATTTGGTGAATACGATACAAAAAGGAATTTGATTTTCTCCTAAGAACTGCATAAAGTCCATATCTATTTTTTGGGGTTCATGTCTGGAATCGATAAGGACAAAACTACAAATCAACTGCTTTCTATATAAAAAGTAGTCTTTAATAAATTTTTGAAATTCTCTTCGTTGTTTTTTTGATACTTTGGCATATCCATAGCCTGGTAAATCTACTAAAAACCAGCTATTATTAATTTTGAAATGATTTATAAGCTGCGTTTTTCCAGGAGTTCCAGAAGTTTTTGCTAATTTTTTATGATTGGTTAGCATATTGATTAACGAAGATTTTCCAACGTTGGACCTACCTATAAAGGCGTATTCTGGAATGCGTTCTTTAGGACATTTTTGAACGTCCGAGTTACTAACTTCAAATACAGCAGCTGTAATTTTCATCGCTAATTTGTGTGTGAATGTAAATTTAAAAGGAAAAAGGTTCTTTTAAATCTTATATATCGTGTTTTTGAAACCAGGAGTGAACAATTTTGTTAAATGTTTCTGGATGCTCCATCATAGGGGCGTGACCGCATTTATCTAACCAAAACAATTCAGAATTTGGCATCAATTTATGAAAGTCTTCCGCAACTTCAGGTGGGGTTACATTGTCTTGTTTTCCCCATACCAGACAGGTTGGAACGGTCATTTTTTTAAGATCCTTTGCCATATTATGTCTGATAGCACTTTTGGCCATAGATAAAATTCGAAGTACATTTCCTCTGTCATTTACGATTTCAAAAAGGTCGTCGATCATTTCTTGAGTAGCTGTTGCAGGATCGTAAAAAACACTTTCGGTCTTCTTTTTGATATATTCATAATCTCCTCGTTTAGGGTAGGTGTCTCCCATGGCTTTTTCATACAAGCCTGAACTACCTGTAAGAACAAGGGTATTTACGAGTTGTGGGTAGTGTTTGGTGATGTACAGGGCAATATGACCTCCTAAAGAGTTTCCAAGCAGAATGGCATTGTCTAATTTTTTGTGAGCGATAAATTTTTTAATAAAAAGGGAAAAATTCTTCACATTTGTCTTTGTTAGTAGTAGGCTATAAATTGGTAATTCAGGAACAATTACGCGATAACCTTTGTCAGCGAAGTAATCCATAACTTCGTAAAACATACTTAGAGTCCCCATTAAACCGTGTAAAAGAACGATAGGTTTTCCTTCTCCTGCCTCGATGTATTTGAATTCTCCTTCTGTAATAACAGTCTTCGACATTTTTTGAATGTGGTTTTTTTTACAATTGACAAATGTAATCTTTTTTTTATAAAAAACCATCTTTCACTTATTTGTTAAGAATTTACAATGACTTGTTTTTAAATAGCAGACAATGAGTTCAATACCTTTTGTGTGTGGAAATGGAAATAGTTATTAACAATGTGGGTAATTGTGGAAAATAGTGGTAAAAAATTAGTATTTTTGATTCCAAATAGAAAATTATTTGAGTTGGAAGGAATTATTGGAACATATGAATGCAAGGTAGATGTAAAGGGTAGAATGCTCTTATCTTCCCCTTTAAAAAAGCAATTAGATTCTGTTTTACACGAGGGATTTGTTTTAAAACGTTCTGTTTTCCAGCCCTGTTTAGAGCTCTATCCAATGAAAGAGTGGAATGTTGTGATGAAGCAAATAAACGGCCTAAATCGATTTGTAAAGAAGAACAACGATTTTATAAGAAGGTTTACAGCAGGGGTTAAAAAAATAGAGTTGGATGTATCAGGGAGATTATTGATTCCAAAAGACCTGCAAGCTTTTTCAGGTATACACAAAGAGGTGGTCATGTCGTCGGCCATTACAATTATTGAAATTTGGGACAAATCTAGGTATGAAAAAGCGATAGATGCTGCTACAGTTGATTTTGTTGACCTCGCAGAAGAAGTTATGGGTACCGTAATTACAAAAGAGGATGGGCGCTTATCATAATCCAGTTTTGTTAAAAGAAAGTATTGATGCATTAGCAATCGTACCTAATGGAGTTTATGTAGATGTTACTTTTGGAGGAGGAGGGCATTCTAGAGAGGTTTTAAGTAGATTAGGGCCAGATGGAAAGCTGTTTGCTTTTGATCAAGATCCAGATGCTAAGCGCAATTGTTTAGAGGATGAACGTTTTGTTTTAATAGAAGAAAACTTTAGATATATTTCTCGTTTTTTGAGGTTTTATGGTGTGGGAAAGGTAAATGGTGTTTTAGGAGATTTAGGTGTTTCTTCACATCAGTTTAATGAAGCAGAAAGAGGTTTTTCAACGCGTTTTGACGCTGCTCTTGATATGAGGATGAATAAAAAAAATATTCTTTCAGCCTTTGAGGTAGTGAATACTTATAGCGAAGAACATTTGAGTAATGTTTTATTTCAGTACGGAGAATTGAGAAATTCTAGAGCCATGGCCTCTAAAATTTCTGAAGAGAGAAAAAAAGGTAAAATCGTGACTAGTTTTAAGTTAAAGGAAGTTTTGCGTCAATTCTTGCCTAAAGCAAAAGAGCACAAGTTATTGGCGCAAATATTTCAGGCCATACGAATAGAAGTTAATCAAGAAATTGAGGCGTTAAAAGAATTTTTGTTACAAATTCCTGACCTACTTGATGTAGGCGGAAGACTTAGTGTGATTTCTTATCATTCACTTGAAGATAGGTTGGTAAAACGATTTATTAGAAACGGATTATTTGAAGGGGAGGCTGAAAAGGATCTTTATGGAAATATTGATGTCCCTTTAAAAAGTGTTGGGAAGATGATTGTTCCTTCAAAAGAAGAAATAGAATTAAATAATAGGGCAAGGAGTGCAAAGCTAAGAGTAGCGGTGTTAAATAAAGATTGAGAAATGAAGATTTACGATGTGTTAAAAGGAAGTTTTTTAGTAAACGAGGGTGCTTTTAAAAATTGGAGAATCATTTTGTTCATTGTCTTTTTGTTGCTTTTTATGATTTCAAGTTCGCACAATGCAGATAGAAAGGTTATGGAAATCGCAAAAATGAATACGCAAATGAAAAAGATGAAATCTTTGTATATAGATTCTGGAACATTGCTTACAAGAATGAAGATGGAATCTTCAGTAAGAGAAAAAGTAGGGCAAAAAGGTTTAAAACCTTCTAAAATACCACCAATAAAAATAAAAGTAATTTCAAAAGCACATTAAATTGGGTAAGGAACGAAAAGACATACTAAGCAAGTTTTCTGTTGTTGTTGTTTTGATGACCTTGTTTTTGTTTGTAATCTTTGTTAAAATTATTCGTATTCAATACCTAGAAGGTGACAAATACAGGAGTCTTTCAATTGAAAATACCGTTAGGAATGATACGATTTTTTCAAATCGTGGAAATATCGTTTCACAAGATGGAAATCTATTAGCAACCTCCATGTCTAGATACGATATCCGAATGGATGTGGTTACTGTCGAGAATGATATTTTTGAAAAAAATGTTTCTGCACTTTCTAAAGCGTTATCTGAAATGTTTGGGAAACCAGCAGCCATTTATGAGTCTACTTTGCGTCAGGCAGAAAAATCAAAAAACAGGTATTTGTCTATAGCTAAAAACCTCGGGTATATGGACTATTTAAAAGTAAAAAATTTTCCAATTTTTCGATTGGGAGTTTACAAAGGAGGTTTTATTACAGAGCAAAGAACAGTAAGGGTTCATCCTATTGGTAAAATTGCTGAGCGTACGATTGGTTATGATGATGGTAGAGGAAAAGTGGGTATAGAAGGTGCGTATACCAATTATTTAAAAGGGAGTTTAGGATGGAGAATGAAGCAGAAAATAGCCAAGAATAAATGGAAGCCTATTAATGATAACAATGAGGTTGAACCTAGAGATGGGAGTGATGTAGTTACTACTTTAGATGTCAATGTGCAAGATATTGCTCATCATGCCTTATTAGAGCAGTTAGAACGATATGAGGCAGACCATGGTTGTGTAATTGTTATGGAAACAAAAACAGGGGCCGTTAAAGCAATTTCTAATTTAGGAAGGACCTCTAAAGGAAAGTATTACGAAAAGAGAAATTACGCTGTTTGGGAATCTCATGAGCCAGGTTCTACTTTTAAAGTAGCCAGTTTATTAGTTGCCTTAGAAGACAAGGTTATTGACACAGGTACCATTGTTGATACTGAAAAAGGAAAAATATTTATACATAGAAAAAAAGTAGAAGATTCTCATAAAGGGGGGTATGGAAAAATTTCCGCAGCAAGAGTGATAGAACTTTCATCAAATGTTGGAATTGTTAAATTAGTCCAAGAGCACTACAAAAAAAACCCTCAAAAATTTGTGAACGCCATCAAAGGTCTAGGATTAGGTTCAAAACTCAATTTAGAGATAAAAGGAGAAGGAAGTCCATATATTCCAAGTCCAAAGGATAAAAGGCGTTGGAATGGTATTTCTTTAGAATGGATGTCTTGGGGTTATGGGGTTTCTTTGACGCCATTACAGATCCTTACTTTTTACAATGCGATTGCCAATGATGGAATTATGGTAAAACCTCAATTTGTGAAAGCATTACGAACAGAAGGAAAGATTGATAAAGTATTTGATAAGGTTGTTTTAAATGAAAAAATAGCCTCTAAAGAAACGATTTTCAAGTTGAGAAAAATTTTAGAGAATGTCGTTAAAAAAGGAACAGCAGCAAATATTTATACACCGCATTTTTCGATGGCAGGAAAAACGGGTACGGCAAAAAAGTACATTCCTTTGACCAAAGATGCCACGGGAAATTTAGTAGGAGGGTATTATTCAAATAAAGATTATGTAGCCTCTTTTGCAGGCTTCTTTCCTGCCGATGAACCTAAGTATTCTTGTATAGTTGTTGTTCACAAGCCAAATCAAAAAAAAGGGTATTACGGTGCAACGGTAGCCGCTCCAGTATTTAAAAAGATTGCAGAAAAAATATACGTTTCGGCACCACTTAAAAAACAGGTAGAAAATAAAATTCCTGTAATTCCTTCTTTAGAAGAAGATGAAGAATTTTATTACACCTTGTCAAATCGAGAAAATAATACAGTGCCAAATGTAAAAGGAATGGTAGGAATGGATGCTATTTCTGTTTTGGAAAACCTAGGCTTAAAGGTTCGTTATGAAGGTATTGGAAAAGTGCGATATCAATCTATTAAAAAAGGACAGAAATTAATTAAAGGAATGACCATTTTATTGAAGTTGAGTTAAAATGAAAGCATTAAAAGACATATTAAAAGATGTGGTAGTTCAAGATATTTTTGGGCCAAAATCTGTTTTTGTCAACTCAATTGTTTTTGACTCTAGAAAAATACAGACAAACGATCTATTTGTAGCCCAGAAAGGAAGTGTTTTTGACGGGCATTTATTTATCGAAAAAGCCATTGAGAAGGGTGCTTCAGTTGTGGTATGTCAAGAGTTGCCAGCTCAGTTAAGTTCTCGCACAACTTATGTAAAAGTTGAAGATAGTGATCTTACTCTGGCAGTATTGGCTGCTAATTTCTATGACAACCCGTCCTCTAAATTAAAATTAGTTGGAATTACAGGGACAAACGGAAAGACCACTGTAGCAAGTTTGTTATACCAATTGTTTCAAAAAGCAGGGTATAAAGTAGGACTGTTATCAACGGTAAAGATCTGTGTTAATCATGAACATTTTGACACAAGTCATACCACACCAGATGCTGTTACAATTAACAGTTTTTTGTCTAAAATGGTAGCCCTTGGCATAAGTCATTGTTTTATGGAAGTAAGTTCTCACGGAATTTATCAAAAGAGAACAGAAGGATTATTTTTTGAAGGAGGTATTTTCACAAATTTATCGTACGATCACTTAGATTATCACAAAACTTTTTTAGAGTATAGAGATGTAAAAAAGAAATTTTTTGACAGTCTTTCTAAAGATGCTTTTGCTCTGGTAAATATAGACGATAAGAATGGGATGTTGATGCTTCAAAACACCCCTGCTAAAAAAGTAAGCTATGCTTTAAAAACATTGGCAGATTATCAGTCCAAAATAATTGAAAAAAGTTTTTCGGGAATGTTATTGCAGATAAATAAGCAAGAAGTTTGGGTGCGATTGACAGGAAGTTTTAATGCTTATAATGTATTGGCAATATATGCGAGTGCGGTATTGTTAGGTTTAGAATCAGATGAGGTGCTGTGTTTAATAAGTGAATTAGAAAGTGTAAATGGTCGTTTTGAACACCTTATTTCTAAAGGAGGTATCATAACCATTGTAGATTATGCACATACTCCAGATGCTTTAAAAAATGTTTTGGAAACTATTCAGGGAGTTCGTACGGGAGAAGAAAAATTGATTACGGTTATGGGTTGTGGTGGAGATAGAGATAAACAAAAAAGATCAAAAATGGGATACATTGCTTCTTTGTTGAGTGACCAAGTCATTTTTACTTCTGACAATCCAAGGTTTGAGGAGCCTATGGATATTTTGGAACAAATGGAAGAGGGTGTTTTAGAAGAATATAAGAAACGTACACTTTCAATCTTGGATAGGAAACAAGCCATTAAAACAGCTTGTAAGTTCGCAGCCTCAAGAGACATTGTATTATTGGCAGGAAAAGGACATGAAGCCTATCAAGATATTAAAGGTATTAAAGAACCTTTTGATGATAAGGTTGTTATAGGAGAAATTCTCAAAGAATTAGGAAAGTAAATTTACGAGTTAAATTGGAGAGTTAAATTGGAGAGTCAAATGGGTAATATAGTCAGAGATTTGAAAATAGAAAACAAGTTGTTTTGTATGACAACTACTAAAAAGTGTGAATGGTCTTTTCTAGAAGTATAAAAAGAAGAAATTAAAAATTAATAACATGTTGTATTATTTATTTGATTATTTAGAAAAACAGTATCATTTGCCAGGTGCTGGTCTGTTTCAGTATATTTCGTTTCGATCTTCTGTAGCCTTTATAGTATCATTGTTGGTCTCAACTATATTTGGTAAAAGATTGATTCAGTATTTGCAAGTTAAACAAATAGGAGAGTCGATCCGTGATTTAGGTTTAGACGGACAGAAGCAAAAAGTAGGAACTCCTACTATGGGTGGTTTGCTTATTATTTTGGCCACCATAATTCCAGTCTTCTTGTTTGCAAAAGTAGACAATATTTACATTGTTATTTTATTAATTACAACCTTTTGGATGGGTTCTATCGGTTTTGTAGATGATTATATCAAGGTCTTTAAAAAAGATAAAGAAGGTTTAAAAGGTGTTTTCAAGGTTGTTGGTCAGGTGGGCTTGGGACTTATTGTTGGAGGGATGTTGTTTTTTCATCCAGAAGTTACAATGAAAGAACAATTACCAAAAAGTCAGGTTGAAATGAGAACTGAAAAGGCACTTCCTAAATTTTTTGGAAAGGCCCATAAATCAACCAAAACAACCATGCCCTTTTTTAAAAATAATGAGTTGGATTATGCGACTATTAGTGGTTGGTTTGGAGATACTTCAAAGAAATACGCTTGGTTAATTTTTATTCCGATAGTTGTTTTTATTATTACGGCGGTTTCAAATGGTGCAAATCTTACAGATGGTGTAGATGGCCTGGCAGCCGGTACTTCCGCGATTATTGTTGTCACTTTGGGTGTTTTTGCCTGGGTTTCAGGAAATATCATTTTTGCAAATTATTTAGATGTAATGTACATACCCAACTCGGGTGAAATGGTTGTTTATATTAGTGCATTTGCAGGTGCTTTGGTAGGTTTTTTATGGTACAATACGTACCCTGCCCAAGTTTTTATGGGCGATACAGGAAGTTTAACAATAGGAGGGATTATAGCGGTTATTGCCATTGCAACTAGAAAAGAGTTGTTGATCCCTGTTTTAGCAGGAGTATTTTTGATAGAGAATTTGTCAGTCGTTTTACAAGTTGGTTATTTTAAATATAGCCGTAAAAAATATGGTGAAGGAAAACGACTATTTAAAATGGCACCACTTCATCATCATTATCAAAAATTGGGGTATCACGAAAGTAAGATTGTAACGAGATTTTGGATTTTAGGAATTTTATTGGCAGTATTGACTATTGTAACCTTAAAATTAAGATAAAAAGTTGATAGAACGAACATTAAGAAATTTAAACGTGTGAAAAAACTGGTCGTACTTGGAGGAGGAGAAAGCGGTGTTGGTGCTGCAATTTTAGCCAAGCAGAAAGGCTACGATGTTTTTGTTTCTGACAAAGGGCAAATAAAGGAAAAGTATAAAAGCGTTCTTAAAAATAATGAATTAATCTATGAGTCTGGACAACACAGTTGTGATCAAATTTTAAAGGCAGATCTGGTTGTAAAAAGTCCAGGAATTCCTGATACAGTTCCATTGGTGATTCAGTTGAGAGAAAAGGGAATTCCAGTGATTTCAGAAATTGAATTTGCTTCCAGGTATACAGATGCTATTTTGATTGGAATTACCGGATCAAATGGAAAAACCACCACGACAATGCTCACCTACCACATATTAAAAAATGCGGGATTTAACGTGGGAGTGGCTGGTAATATAGGGCAGAGTTTTGCCGTTCAAGTAGCCAGTCAAAATTATGAGGTTTACGTTTTGGAGTTGAGTAGTTTTCAATTAGATGGAATCGAAAATTTCACACCTCATATTGCGATCATAACAAATATAACACCAGATCATTTAGATCGATATGATTATAAGTTTGAAAATTACGTAGCATCTAAATTTTTAATATCAAAAAATCAGACAGAAAATAATTTTTTGATTTATGATGCAGATGATATCGTTATTACAGGGTGGATGCGTAAAAATAAGTTAAAAGCTAAATTGGTTCCTTTTTCCTTAACGCACAAAGTAAAAGAGGGAGCAAATATAAAAGACAATAATATACAGATAAAATTAAATAAAGACATTTTAATTATGGATATTTCTAAAATAGCAATAAAAGGAAAACACAATACAAAAAATGCAATGGCTTCTTTATTGGCAACACATATGATGAGAGTCAGAAGTCAGTCAATTCAAGAAAGTTTGGAAAATTTTGAAGGAGTTGAACATCGTTTAGAAAAGGTTTTTAGAATAAATGGCGTTCAGTACATAAATGATTCTAAAGCGACGAATGTCAATGCGACTTTTTACGCCCTAGAATGTATGGAAACCCCTGTTGTTTGGATTGTAGGAGGGGTAGATAAGGGCAATAATTATTTGGACCTCATGCCATTGGTTAGAGAAAAAGTGAAGGCAATTATTTGTTTAGGAGTCGATAATAGTAAAATTGCACAAACATTTGAAAAGGTAGTAGATGTATTGGTAGAAACACCAAGTATAACAGCAGCAGTTAAAATGGCTTATAAATTAACAGGAAAAGGAGATACAGTATTGTTGTCGCCCGCCTGTGCTAGTTTTGATTTATTTGAAAATTATGAAGATAGAGGAAGGCAATTTAAAAACGCAGTAAGACAATTATAATTTAGAAATTTTAAGAATAGAGGAAATATGAACACTCTTTTTAAACATTTGCAAGGAGATCGTGCAATATGGGCACTTGTTGCTATAATGAGCATTTTATCCTTTATGCCGGTATACAGTGCGAGTACCAATTTGGTATATGTAGTTGGAAATGGATCAACAATGGGTTATCTAGTAAAGCACGCAGTTCTTTTATTGATGGGTTTTGCGATTATGTTTGCGATTCATAAGGTTCCTTATCGTTATTTTAGTGGAGGTTCTGTATTGTTATATCCAGTGGTTATTGCACTATTAATTTATACTTTATTTCAAGGAACTACTGTAGGTGGTGAAAATGCCAGTCGGTGGATTCATTTGCCAATTATTGGTGTTGGCTTTCAAACTTCAACCTTAGCGGCCTTGGTTTCAATGGTTTATGTAGCTCGTTATTTATCGCGAAATAAAGACAAAACAATTCCTTTTAAAAAGAGTTTTTTACAGTTGTGGATTCCTGTTGGGATTGTTTTATTATTAATATTACCCGCAAATTTTTCAACAACAGCCATTATATTTTTTATGATATTGCTTTTGGTGTACCTAGGAGGATATCCTATAAAGTATATCTGCTCTATTTTGGGTATGGGACTCTTGTTGCTAACCTTTTTTGTGTTAATTGCAAAAGCCTTTCCAGATATGATGTCAAATAGGGTTAGCACTTGGCAAAGTAGAATTGAAAATTATTCTGGCAAAGATGTAGCAGAAGGATATCAGGTAGAAAAAGCAAAAATTGCTATTGCAACTGGCGGGGTGTATGGAAGAGGGCCTGGAAAAAGTGTTCAGAAAAATTTCTTGCCACAGTCTACTTCTGATTTTATTTTTGCAATTATTGTTGAAGAATACGGTTTGATAGGTGCAGGTATTGTATTGTCTTTTTATTTTTTGTTATTGTTTCGGATTTTAGTTGCAGCAAGAAAAGCAGGAACAGTTTTTGGAACATTATTGGTCATTGCTGTTGGGCTCCCAATTGTTTTTCAAGCACTCATTAACATGGCAGTAGCCACAAATTTGTTGCCTGTAACAGGACAAACATTGCCCCTAATTAGTAGTGGAGGAACCTCTATTTGGATGACCTGTTTTGCTTTGGGGATTGTTTTAAGTGTCTCATCAGCAACTGAGGTAACAGAGGAACAATTGGCTTTAGAAAGTGAAGATCCCTTATCAGTACTTCAAGAAAGTGTACAGTAAATAAGGTTTTAGAGCAAATAAAATTTAAATGACTTGTGTCATATTTGTTTGGAGAAGAGGATGTTTTGTGATGATAGTAATATAGAATTAGACGACCTTATAGAAGATTATTAAAAAAGAAAATGATTAAAGAAAAATTAAATATCTTATTGAGTGGAGGAGGAACAGGAGGGCATATTTATCCAGCGATCGCCATTGCGAACGAGTTAAAAGCGCGTTATCCATACGCTGAATTTTTGTTTGTAGGTGCAAAGAATCGTATGGAAATGGAGAAGGTGCCAAAGGCAGGGTATAAAATTAAAGGTTTGTGGATTTCTGGATTTCAACGAAAATTAACTTTGAGGAATCTGTCTTTTCCTTTTAAATTATTGAGTAGTATATGTAAATCAAAATTAATTATTCGAAAGTTTAAACCCGATGTGGTTATTGGAACTGGAGGTTTTGCAAGTGGTCCTGTTTTATATGTGGCAGCAAGGAATAGGATTCCAACCCTTATACAAGAACAGAATTCTTATCCAGGAATTACAAATAAATTATTATCAAAAAAGACAACAGTTATTAGTGTGGCTTATGATCATTTGGAGCGATTTTTTCCTAAAGATAAAATTGTAAAAACAGGAAATCCTATACGACAAGATGTTTTGAAATTTGATTTGAAAAAAGAAACAGCATTTAATTTTTTAGGCTTAGATCCTCAAAAGAAAACCTTGTTGGTAATAGGGGGTAGTTTAGGAGCTAGAACAATTAATAGATTAATAGCGGACTCACTAGATTGGTTATTAGCTAAGAATATTCAAATTATTTGGCAGACCGGAAAATTGTACATAGAGCGTTATAAAAAACACAACGCTGTTGAAGGAGTAAAGGTAACTTCTTTTTTAAATAGAATGGACATGGCTTATGCCGCATCAGATTTTATTATTAGTAGGGCAGGCGCCATTTCTATTTCAGAATTGTGTATGGTTGGAAAACCTACCATTTTTATTCCTTCTCCAAATGTTTCTGAAGATCATCAAACAAAAAATGCACTCGCTCTGACAGAAAAAGAAGCAGCTATTTTGTTGAAAGAAACAGCACTTGATAAATTTAAGACTGTTTTTGAAATGATCTTGAACGATGAAAATTTACAAATGAATTTGTCAAAAAATATTAAAAAGTTGGCTTTGCCAAATGCGACAAAAGAAATTGTAGATGAGATAGAAAAATTAATTTTTATTAAAAGTAAAGCATTATAAATTGGATTTAAATAAATTACATAATATTTATTTTATAGGTATAGGAGGTATTGGAATGTCTGCCATTGCTCGCTATTTTTTGGATGGCGGAAAGCATGTGGCAGGATATGATAAAGTGTCTTCAGAGATCACAGATACTCTTGTGGGTTTAGGTGCTGAAATTTATTTTGATGATTCTGTAGATTTAATTCCTGAAGCTTTTAAAAATAGGCAACATACATTTGTCGTTTATACTCCTGCAGTCTCAAATAATAATAAGGTGTTGAAATTTTTTAAAGATGCTAACATTACGATTTTAAAAAGGGCAGAAGTTTTAGGTCAGATTACCCAGAGTACGATTTGTCTGGCAGTTTCTGGGACCCATGGAAAAACAACGACTTCGTCAATATTAGGGCATATAATGAAAACCTGTGGTACGGGTGCTACCTCATTTTTAGGAGGGATTACCGAGAATTATAATTCAAATTTAATTTTAGGTGCAGATAAAGTATCTGTGGTAGAGGCAGATGAATTTGATCGTTCGTTTTTACAATTATCACCTAATATAGCCTGTGTTACTTCCATGGATGCAGATCATTTAGACATTTACGATAAAAAAGAAGTCTTGGAAGCTTCCTTTAAAGCATTTTCAAAAAAAGTTACAGATTGTTTAATTGTTTGTAAGGGTTTGCCATTAGAAGGATTAACTTATGCGATTGAAGAAACGGCTGATTATGAAATAAATGACGTAGAAATTAAAAATGGAGCCTATTTATTTTCTGTAAAAACACCAGCGGCCATATGCAAAAATATAGGTTTTAGTCTGCCAGGAAAACACAATCTTTTGAATGCGTTGGCGGCCATTGCTATGGCAGAGCAATACGGACTTGAATTATCAGAAATTACCAAGGCATTAACTACGTTTAAAGGGGTGAAGCGACGTTTTTCTTATAAGATAAAAACGAATAATTGTGTATTGATAGATGATTACGCACATCATCCTACAGAAATAAATGCTGTATTTGATACCGTTCGAGAAATGTATCCCAAAGAAAAAGTACTGGCAGTTTTTCAGCCTCATTTATATACGAGAACAAGAGATTTTATAGAAGATTTTGCCTCTAGTTTGTCTCGTTTTGACGAATTAATTTTATTAGATATTTACCCAGCAAGAGAATTACCTATTAAGGGGGTTAATTCGGCGTTTTTATTGAAAAAAATAAATTCTCAAAACAAGCAACTTTTAGATAAAGGTGACGTTTGTGATGCCATCAAAAAATCAGAAGCTAAGATTATTGTTATGATGGGCGCTGGAGATATAGGTGTTTTAGTTGAAAATGTAAGAACAGAATTATTAAAATGAAACGAATAGTAAGAAATTTAAACGTATGAAAAAGTACATAGTTCATATAAAAAGTCTTTTTTTATTAGCGATTGTGGTGTTTTTATATGGATTTACATCTCAAAGAAATAACCTTCGCATGGTTAAAGATCTCGAGGTAATTTTTAGTAATGGAACCCATTTATTTCTATCAAACAAAACGGTTGATAAATTGTTAATACAAAAAAGTGGAGGAGTGAAAAACAAACCAAAATCCTTAATAAATTTACATAGCTTGGAAGCCGGAGTGTTGGAAAACCCCCTTGTTGAGTGCGCCAAAGTTTATATGACAGTTGGAGGTTCAATCAAAACGATCATTACACAACGTACACCCCTGGCTAGAGTAAATACGGGTTCAGAAGTTTATTACATTGACAAACAGGGTTTTAAAATGCCTTTGTCATCTAATTATTCTGCCAGAGTTTTGTTGGTTTCAGGTGATTTAACAGAAGGTGATATACCCGCTGTTTTTTCACTTGTAAAAAAAATAAAAGACAATCCGTTTTTGGCAAAGTTAATTGTTGGAATAGAAAAAAGTTCTACAAATGACTACGTATTGCAGACGAGGGTTTACAATCAGTACATTCAAATAGGGAAGATTTCTGACTTGAATGTAAAGTTTAAAAAATTGGAAGCTTTTTATAATGAATTCATTCAAGATAAAGAGACAGAAAATTGTAAAATAATTGATTTAAAATACAACAATCAGGTTGTGTGTATAAAGGATTAACTTATGGAAAAAAAGAATATTTCGGTTGGGTTAGACATAGGGACAACAAAAATTGTAGCCATGATTGGTTGTAAGAATGAATATGGTAAGCTGGAAATTTTAGGTCTTGGAAAAGCGAAGAGCCTAGGGGTTAAAAGAGGGGTGGTTAACAATATCACTCAAACGATTCAATCTATACAGCAAGCAGTCGAGGAGGCAGAGAGTATTTCAGGTTACAAGATCAAGGATGTAGTAGTAGGGATCGCTGGCCAACATATTAGAAGCTTACACCATAGTGATTATATTACCAGAGAAGATGCCGATAAGGTGATTGATGAAGCAGATATCGATAATTTAGTAAATCAAGTATATAAATTAGTCATGTTGCCAGGTGAAGAGATCATTCATGTATTACCTCAAGATTTTAAGGTAGATAGCCAAGATCAAATTAAAGAAACGATTGGTATGTATGGAGGTCGATTGGAGGCGAATTTTCATGTGGTGGTCGGGCAAGTTTCTTCTATTAAAAATATTGGGCGTTGTATCAAAAGTGCAGGTTTGGATCTGTCAGAGATTACTCTGGAACCCCTAGCTTCTGCATCTGCTGTATTGAGTCAAGAAGAAAAAGAGGCAGGAGTTGCTTTGATTGATATAGGGGGCGGAACCACAGATTTGGCTATTTTTAAAGATGGAATTATTCGTCATACAGCTGTTATCCCTTTTGGAGGAAATGTAATAACAGAAGATATTAAAGAGGGTTGTTCTATTATTGAAAAACAGGCAGAACTTTTAAAAATTAAATTTGGATCTGCTTGGCCAGGAGAAAATAAGGAAAACGAAATTGTTTCAATACCAGGTTTGAGAGGAAGAGAACCTAAAGAAATTACTTTAAAAAACTTGTCAAAAATTATTCATGCAAGAGTTACTGAAATCATTGAACAGGTTTATTTGGAAATAAAAAATTATGGACATGAAACTCAAAAAGGAAAATTAATTGCAGGAATTGTATTAACGGGTGGAGGGTCACAGGTTAAGCACTTAAAGCAATTGGTTGAATATATTACAGGAATGGATACTAGAATAGGTTATCCTAATGAACATTTAGCGGGAGGCTCTGATGAAGGTTTGAGTAGTCCGTCTTTTGCAACTGCAGTTGGCTTGTTGATCGAGGGCTTGGAAAAGCAACAGAAAATAGAACGATTTGAAAATCCCGAGTTAGTAACAACTGCAGCTGGAGAATTTTCAAAAGTGACAAAAGATTTAAAAGAACAAGAAGAGGTTGAAAAAACAGCTGATGTAAAAGCTCCAAAAAAGTCTATTCTTCAAAAGTTTTCGGAAGGATTTAGAGAGTTTTTAGATAATGCAGAATAAAAGTATATAAAATAATCAATATTAATCATCAAAAAGATTCAGTTATTATGAGCAGTACAGAATTTAATAACATTTCGTTTGATATGCCAAAATCACAATCCAACACCATTAAAGTTATTGGAGTGGGAGGAGGGGGTAGCAATGCCGTAAACTACATGTTTAAGCAAAGTACAAAAGGAATTGATTTTGTTATTTGCAATACGGATGCACAAGCTTTAGAAAATAGTCCTATACCTAATAAGATTCAATTAGGAGCATCTTTAACTTCTGGTTTGGGTGCAGGGGCAAATCCTGAAATTGGAGAAGAAGCCGCTATAGAAAGTTTAGAGGAAATTAAAAATGTTTTAACGACTCAAACAAAAATGGTTTTTATTACTGCTGGTATGGGTGGTGGTACAGGAACAGGAGCCGCTCCAATTATTGCAAAAATTGCAAAAGATTCAGATATCTTAACAGTAGGAATTGTGACGATTCCTTTTCAATTTGAAGGAAGGATGCGTGCCAAGCAAGCTCAAAAAGGAGTAGATGCTTTGAAAGAACATGTAGATTCTTTAATTGTAATCAATAATAATAAATTAAGAGAAGTGTATGGAAATCTCGGATTTAAGGCTGGTTTCTCAAAAGCGGATGAAGTACTGTCAACGGCTTCAAGAGGAATTGCAGAGGTTATAACGCATCATTACAAACAAAATATTGATTTACACGACGCTAAAACAGTGTTGTCAAATAGTGGGACTGCTATTATGGGGTCTGCAAAGGAATCAGGTTCAAATAGGGCAAAAAATGCGATTGTAAAGGCCTTGGATTCCCCTTTGTTAAATGATAATAAGATTACAGGGGCAAAAAATGTATTGCTTTTAGTTATTTCTGGTCGTGTGGAAGTTACTTTAGATGAAATCGGAGAAATTAATGATTTTATTCAAGTAGAAGCAGGGTACGATGCGAATATTATTATGGGGGTTGGTGAAGACGAATCTTTAGAAGAAGCTATTGCTGTGACTGTTGTTGCTACAGGTTTTGCTTCGGAACAACAATCAGATATTACAAATACAGAAGTAAAAAGAATTATTCATACCTTGGAAGATGAGCAAAAAGCAGTATATGACTTTGAAGAAAAACAAAGCTTACAGCAAGAAGTTTCCTTTACAGATTTTGAAACAGTTCATACAGAGAAAAAGATTGTACATCATTTAGAGGAAGAAGAGGAAACTTCAAATACAATTGTTAAGACCACTCCTTTTATTGAAAACTTAGAGGTTGTTTGTGAAACTTTTATAGATGAACTTCCAGACGAATCTTTAGCGCCTATAGAAAAAGAGATCCCTTTAGAGGAAGCTGCCTTTTTAGATACAGAAGATTTTGTAATTAAAGAAGTTGTTTCTGAAATAGACACCCCCAAAGAAACCGTATTAGAACTAGAACCAACATCAGCTTCTAGTCAGATGGATCTTTTATTTGATTTGCCTTTATCAAAAAGTTCTTCTAATCAAGATAAAGAAACGACACCCCCAGTTTATTTTGATTTAGAGGAAAGCATATCAGATACCATTAAAGAAATGGAGGTTTACGATCATATAGAAGTTAAAAACACCTTAAAAGAGGAGGATGTTAAAAGATACGTTTTAGAAGATATAGATTTATCAGATGTCAATGAAATGGAGGTGCGTGATCATATAGAAGTTAAAAACCTTTCTTCTAAAACAACTAGTTACAGTACCGAAACTTTTAAAGATGTTCAACCGACCATTAAAAATGCTTCTACCATTAATGTAAATGACAAAGAAAAAGAGGTAGAAGTATCTGGAGCCGAACAAATAGAAGAACTAGTTTTTACGGTAAAAACGGAAGAAAATATATCGATAAATGACATGGAAGTTTTTGATGCAAAAGAAGTGTCTCCACTTGATTTAACGATAGCTGAGCTACAAAAAAGATCAGAAAATCGCAGACAAAAAATGAAAAAATTCAATTATAAATTTTTAAAGAACTCACATCAAAATGTAGAAGAAATTGAAAATCAGCCAGCTTATAAGAGAATGGGTATAGATTTAGAAGAATCAAATCCATCAGAAGAGATTCAATCTAGAACTACTTTGGGTGTTGATGACAACGATGAAATTCAATTGCGATCAAATAATTCTTTTTTACATGACAATGTAGATTAATTGTGTAAAAATATCTTTTAATTCCCGCAATAGCGGGAATTTTATTTTATGGACTTTGTGTAAATTTTACGAGGTTTTTATACATAAAATTTAAGTATCTTTGTCTGGCAAAAAATAGCAATTAAGTATGAGTTTACAAGATCAGATTATGGATGCCCTAAAGACTGCTATGAAAGCTAAGGACAGTGTAGCTTTAGCTTCTTTACGAGCTGTAAAATCAGCCATTTTACTGGCTCAAACAGAAAGTGGTGCAAAAGAAGCATTAACAGAAGATCAGGAGTTAAAAATTTTACAAAAATTAGTAAAACAACGCAAGGATAGTGCTGCTTTGTTCTTAGAGCAGAACAGAGAAGATCTAGCGAATCCAGAGTTGGCACAAGCAGAAATAATTGCCCAGTTTTTACCCGAGCAAATGAGCGAAGAAGACATTAAACAGGTTGTGATGACCCTTATTTCTCAAACAGGTGCTTCAGGAATGAAAGACATGGGAAAAGTGATGGGTATGGCCTCTAAACAATTGGCAGGCAAAGCAGATGGAAAAACCATTTCTACCATTGTAAAATCTTTGTTGAATTCATAGAACATTTTAAATATTAGGCCTCGTGGCGCAACTGAATAGCGCATCAGATTTCGGCTCTGAGGGTTGCAGGTTTGAATCCTGCCGAGGTCACGAATAAATAAAAAAAGCAAGCAAAATATAAAGCTTGCTTTTTTATTTTGCGTCTTTTTTTATTTTCAAAGCGGCGCTTTGTCAGGAAAGGCGCAGCCAATCCTGCCCGTTACTGCTTTTTACTTTTTTTATTTTCAAAGCGGCGCTTTGTCAGGAAAGGCGGAGCCAATCCTGCCCGTTACTGCTTTTGTTGCGTCTTTTAATTCTTCATTTTTGTTAACACAAAAACGAAGTAAAATTCAAAATTTATTTTAATTATTTTATTTTTTCTTTTGTTCATTTTGTCTTGATACAAAACGAACCAAAAAATCAAAAAAGAAATATGCTTCTACGCGCCTCTGCACAAATGCAAGTAGTACTATTAAAGTAATTTCGATTGCATCGAAAAACGTAAACGCCTTTAATGTACTACTAAGCATTTGCGCATTCACTGCCTACGCCGGCCCGCATTTCTTTTAGCCCACGCTTTTTTGCGTTGTTGGTTTTTAGGGCGTGCGGGTTTCAGCCTTCGGCTGATTCGCTGACTGCTTCTGATTTGCTGACTGCTTACTACTTACCTATAGTAGGTGTTGATTTTAGCAAACGCCTGCCCGCATTTGTTTTGGGTTCACGCTTTTTTTGCTTTTCGTGTGGGTATTTTCAAAGCGGTTTAAAACTCCAGGCACTCTCCATGAATGGTTTATGAAGAATATTATTGTAAATTCGTTATATAAACGAGTTGTATGTAATTCGATTAAATCAAATATGACAATGGATTCAAGAGATATATTAATAGGACGTATTAACAATGGCATTGACACTACACAGATAGGTGATAACTCAAACAAGAGTATTCTTGTAAGAGGTTGCGATCCAGAAATGGGTAGACGTGCAATTAAGTTATTGCCCCCAGTATTGGGTAACCCTGAAATGGTTTCGGTTACAAACGATGATGATTTCATCACAGAATTACAGAGAAAAAAGTGGTCAATTATTCACTTTGCACCTGGAGCATGTAGATATGATGCGATAAAATCACCCATTCCAGGTAGTCGTTCACAAACAAAAGGTTGGGGGCTTGCAGAGTATCGAAATTTGGTGCGAAAACACCAAGGTGAAGATATTAATATTGTTGAAACTACAGATGAACGTCAAATAGTCCCTCTACTAAGGAAAGCCTTGGAGAGTATTAATGAGAGCTAAAAAAAACCACATACAACAATGTGTATAGTGCACATCTTCCCTACGGGATGGCTACGACATCTTATACAGAACGTTGTACACAATAAGCAAAACTTGCAATTGATTCATATTTGGTGTATTTTTACATCAAAACAAGAAATTATGGCAAGACAAAGTATTTCATTCACTCAGCCTAATGACGAATGGCTAAAATCTCAAGTAGATAATCAAGAATATTCAAGTAAAAGCGAACTTGTAAACGACCTA